>OGGE01000324.1_pt1 | contig 41309 bp, 20 predicted proteins | sample 1571121 | NCBI WGS metagenome assembly OGGE01 (sample SAMEA2581959, study PRJEB24529) | metagenome | biome: Human gut stool | place: China | collected 2011
CGTTACTGTTTCGTTACCTATTTGAAATTTTGAAAGCGAAGTAGCTGAAATATAAGCGGTTAGAGTTGTAGGTTCAAAACCCTCGCTTTCCGCAGAAAAGAGGATGTGTCACCAAATACTATGGCACACCCTCTTTTTTTATGTCGTCACTGACTTTAGTGCCGATATGGAATTGACAACTGCACACATACAATTCATCAAAGAACATGCCGCAGACGACTTGGCCCGCTTGCTGCTTTCTGCCGCCAAATATCCCGGAATGGATATTCCCTTTTTGGTCGATCAGATTGCGGCCAGGAGACAGATTCGGGAAAAATTGCCGTCGTGGTATGAGAACGGACAATTAATTTTTCCGGCTAAGATTGCTGCGGAGCAATGTTCTTCCGAACAGACGGCTGCTTATAAGCAGGAGCTGATTGGTGAAAGTTGGACAGTTTGCGACCTGACAGGAGGACTGGGGATCGATAGCTATTTCCTTTCCCTCAAGGCGAAACATTTGACTTATATAGAACGTTTTCCTGCTTATTGTGAAGCTGCGAAACACAACTTCTCCGTCTTGGGTGCCAACAACATAACGGTTGTAAATGCTGATACCGCCCAAGCCGTCGATACCCTTCCGGAGGTCGATGCTTTTTATATCGACCCTGCACGCCGGGGAGAATCCAACAAGCGGGTTTTCGCTTTGCAAGATTGCGAACCCGATCTGCCCGGACTGTTACCGGAGCTTCTGAAACGCTCTCCATGCCTCATCGCAAAGCTCTCGCCGATGGCGGATATACAAATGACTTTGGAACTGTTGCCGGGGACGACATCCGTGCATGTCCTTTCTGTTAGGAATGAATGCAAGGAACTGCTTTTCGTGACGGAGCGTGAGGCGGATGGCAGGGAACCGTCGATCCGGTGCATTAATTTCGGACCGGACGGAATGCAATCTTTCTCTTTTACATTAGAAGAGGAACGTAATGCTGTATTGGTTCCGGTCAGTCAGGTCGGTGCTTATTTATATGAACCGAATACTTCGGTTTTAAAAGCCGGTGCATTCAAGCAGGTAGCTGTCCGGACGGGAGTAAAGAAGTTGCAAGTGAGTAGCCATCTATATACATCTGACCAATTGTTGCCCGACTTTCCCGGCCGCAGATTCCGGGTGGACGAAGTGCTGCCTTTTGCTGGAAAACTGTGTAAAGGACTTTCAAAAACAATCCCTCAGGCAAATATAACCGTGCGCAATTTCCCTCTTTCCGTAGAAGATTTGCGCAAGCGGACGAAGATTGCCGATGGTGGGCACGTCTATCTCTTTGCAACCACTCTGGCAGATGGAGAAAAGGTGTTGGTCAGATGCTCCAAAGCCTGATCAGGTGAATAACATTAGTACCAACTGAGCCGAAATCACACGGATAAACATCGAGAGCGGATAAACAGTGGCATAAGAAACGGAAGGCTCGTCGCCATCGACAGTCGTGTTGGCATAGTTTAATGCCATCGGGTTTGCCATACTTCCGCAGAGCATCCCCACGTTGTGTGCATAGTCGAGTTTGAAGAATTGCGAAGCGATGAAACCAACAATCAGCACCGGAACGATCGTCAGCAGGAACCCAAGTCCGATCCAAAGCAATCCTTCTGTCCGGAAAACTGTTTCGAAGAAATGTGCACCCGAATCGATTCCCAATCCCGCCAGATAAATAATGATCCCCAATTGACGGAGCATCAGGTTGGCACTCATCGTTGTGTAGGTTGTCAGGTGGAAACGCGGACCGAATGCACCCATCAGGATTCCGACGATGATCGGACCTCCGGCAATCCCCAATTTGACCGGTGTGCTCATTCCCGGCAGTGTGATCGGTAATGCCCCCAACAGCATCCCCAATGAGATGCCGATAAAGACAGCCAAGAGGTTTGGATTGTTCAACCGTTTGATTTCGTCTCCTAAAATCTTTCCGACTGTGTTTACCGAATTCGCTTCTCCCACGATTGTCAGCCGGTCGCCGATTTGCAGGCGCAGGTCAGGAGAGGCCAACAGGTCTATACCGGCACGATTCACGCGCGTAATATTGATACCGTAGAGGTTACGGAGACGGAGAGAACCTAATTTTACCCCGTTCACCCGGTTGCGTGTCACCGCGATGCGGCGCGAGATCAGTTGGCTGTCGATGGCATTCCAATCGATATCTGCTTTGTTCCAGTCCACATTCTCTTGCTCGCCGAAGAGGACTTTAATATTTTCGACATCCGATTTGACAGAGATAATCAAAAGGTGATCATGCTCATGAAGCAAGGTGTCCGAAGTAGGGATGCTCACTTTCCCGTTTCTCCATACGCGTGAGATAACGAAATGCTTTTCCGTCAGCTTCATCACGTCCTTGATGCTCTTCTCGTAGATCGCCGGATTGCTTACGTGGAACTCGGCGACATAGGTAGTCATGTCGCGTTGTTCTTTTTGGTCTTTCTGTTTCTTGTCGGTAAACAGAGCTTTCAGTATGATAATCGCCAAGATCACGCCCACTACACCGAGCGGATAAGCGACGGCACATGCTAAAGCCATGTCTGTCACCCCTTTGGTGTTGGTTGGATCTATCTGTAACAAAGCTTGTTGAGCGGCTCCCAAAGCAGGTGTGTTGGTAACGGCCCCGCAAAGTAAACCGACCATATTGGAAAGGGAAATTCCTGTTGTCCAGTGCAACCCGACCGTCATAACCAGACCGAGCAGGATCACGCCCAACCCCATCATATTCATAGCTACACCTCCTTTTTTCAGTGAAGAGAAAAAACCGGGGCCAACCTGTAATCCTAATGCATAAACGAAAAGAATCAGGCCGAAACTTTGCGCAAAATAAAGCATATCCTTATTCACGACGATCCCTAAGTGTCCCGCTAAGATACCGGCAAAAAATACGAATGTGATACCCAGTGATATGCCGAATATCTTGATCCGCCCCAAATATAATCCGAGTGCAGAGACCAGCGAAATAATGATAACTGCTTGAACCATAGTAGGCTCTAAAAAAGCCTCTTGTAACCAATTCATACGTTCCGTTTCATTTATTGAGAGGGCAAAGATAGACAATAAATTCGGATATTGCCGTTTGTATGTCTATGTGCTTGACCATACAGGATATGTTTCCACGGCAAATATTCCTTTTGCTGTCATCGAATGATGTTCTGCCGGCTTATGACGAGGTGTCATTTTGTTCGTGAAAAAAGGGGAACGTAGTGCATTTTGTTGTGTTAAAAAATATTACCCGCTATACTAATTCCAAATATATGCACTACTAATCCTATTTTCATGGGCGGGTAGTGACATTTTGATAAATTGGCAAATCGTGGTTGAATGGCTCCCCGGATCGTGTTTGCGGTTCGGGGAGTTTTTCAAAAGCCTAACATGGCAGCAGGAGGTATGTTCAATATTTGGCAAAGCAATCTCGCTATCTTTAAAGTCGGTTCTGAACGTCCGGAAACAAAATCATTCACTCGTGAAGGGCTTATTCCGATCTCCCCGGCAAGCTGTTTTTGGCTCATCCCTTTTTCTTCAAGGGAAAGCTCGATCAGTTCAGCGATTGTTGGTTTTTTTATAGGGAAGTGTTCCTTCTCGTATGCGATTACTATATCGGACATGACGGTGAGCTCCACTGCATTCTTATCGTTTGTAGGAATATTGTCATTGACCAAAGGCAGAAGTTCTTCCACTCTTGCCAACGCAAATTCATATTGTTCTTTTGTTATTTTATTCATAACTAATCCCCCAAAGCTATGTGTGATTTTCATGACTTCTGTTTTATAGAGTTTTCTCAGTTCCTTAGGTGATACAATTCTTATTATCCTTTTTTGGTACAAATATACGAGTCGGTTTAGAAATATAGAATTTATTCGAGACAATATTTAACAAAATGGATTTATCGATTCTTTAATCGTGTTTTTGTGGTCCGGATATTTTTTATTTGAGCTAAATATAGCTTTGTTTCTATAAATTCCCTACTTTTGTGACAATTCCAAGTAGTAGCCTCGGTGGAGGTTGGAACGGAAGGACTTACTGAAAAAGCGAAAAGCGTTTACGATATTATTCCTAATCTAAAGAATCGCCAATTTTTTGTTATGCAGGAATAATAAACAATAAATGCTTGTGCTCTGCTGTATATTCCCTTGTTATGTACAAAGATTATTACAGTTATAGAGCGCAGGCTGTTGTTTTATTATTTGCATAACGGGTGTTTGGCGATACCTTTAGATTAGATAATAAAGTGACAGTTCCTGCGCTTTTCTTATTTTATAATCTTACAAAGTGAATGCCGAACGGAGGGGGACAGGGAGGCGGAGGTTAGGGGTATGAAAAAAACGTTACAGGTCATATTGCTCGTTTTATTAGCTTGTTTGGGTAGTATAAATGAAGTGAGGAGTGAATTGCTTGATCCAGAATTAAAGATGCAACATCCCGAAATCAAATATCTTAATTTTGGCTTTGATTATGATTTAACGTTGCAGGGAGTCAAAGCTGAAATCTCTTGCGAAGACGGAGTTTTGCGCTGGATATTTACTATTCCTGATCTTATCCAGACAAAATCTCTTGCATCTTTAAGTTTTACTTGTGAGGGAGACAATATTCCCATTTCTGTAAATAAACTCTATAGGAAACAACAGGGAGATGTGTATAAATATGATATCCAGTTAGTTTATGATGGTATCGACTTGGGGTTGAAGGATATTAAAGGTGTCTCTAAGATAGTAATAAAACAAGAAAGCAATGACACTTACCGATCTGCGACATCGGAATTTCAAATAAATTTTGATCAAACACACAAATTTGCTGTTCAAATTGTTCCTTGGAATGCTCAAGAGGGAAGTGTACATTGTTATGATGTGAACAATAAATATTATATGTTACAAGGTTCAATTGGATATTTTTTGGATAGTAACTATGGGGAAGGATCTCAATTTAAATTTACTTTTTCGTCTAAACAGGGTTTCCATATTAAAGATGTTAAAGTTAATGGAATTAGTCAAGGATCTATAAATTATTATGTTACAGAATATAGCCAACAGAAGAATTTTTTGATTGAAGTTATTTGGGAGAAAGATTCCGACGATCCTTATATAGAGGTTTTATACAAAGAGGAGAGAGGAACAATAATGGTCAATGATGTGGAAGTAAAGAATGGGCAGAAAGTATCTATAGAGAAAGGTTGTTCTGTTTCTGTTAGAGTTGTACCTAAAGATGGCAGTTGTCGTGGTTGGGTAAAACTTACTCCACAAAGAGAAATTTCAACCATGACAATGGCTGGTAGTAGAACTGATCCTGTTATTTATAAGTTTGATGATTTTGTTGAAAATATGACTTTCGATTATTTGTTTTATCAACTTTACGATGCCAATATAAAAGTTAGTGATGGAGGAGCTTATGATAGTCATAATTGGGTGAAAATTGATGGGAATTGGGTATATCCGGATCCATCGGACCTGCAGACGGTGATTCTTCGTCGTATGACAGGTATTGAAATGGAGTTCTCAAATCAGGAAGGATATTATTTGAAACGGGTTTTGATTGATGGTGCCGATAAGATTACTGAGATTAGTGAGAACAAATTAGTCCTATCTGATCCTCCGAGTGATATTAAAGTTGAATATGCTAAAACTCTTTCTGTTTCGGTTTCTTATAATGAAGGTGGAGCGGTAATGGTGAATGACAAGTCTGTCACATCTGGAAATTCTGTAGCTGTGGATGCTTCAACGGATGTGAAAGTTATGATAACCCCAAATAATGGTTATCACATTAAGCAAGTAAAATTAGGTACAACGGATGTGACTGATCTGGTTCGTGATAACCTATTGACTATTTCTTCTATTTCGGAAAATTCGAATGTGACAGTCATATTTGAAAAGGATGCTCCCGTAATTTATTCAGTAAAGGTTACTTGTTCAAATGGTGGGAGTGTAAAGGTAAACGGCCAATCTGTTACATCCGGAAATTCAATATCCGTGAATGCTTTATCTGATGTCAAAGTGACGATAATACCGGATAAAGGTTATCACTTGAAGTCAATGAAATTGGGAAGTACAGATGTGACAAATCAGATTCAAGATAATGTTTTTACGATTTCTGCTGTTTCTGCGAATGAAGAGATAACGGTTACGTTTGAAAAAGACCTTTATGCAGTAAAGGTGACTTATTCAGCAGGAGGAACTGTGAGATTGAATGATCGGTCTGTTACATCTGGAAGTCCAATATCTGTGGATGCTTTGACTGATGTCAAAATTTCAATAATACCGAATGCTGGTTATCATCTTAAACAAGTAAAAATTGGGGCTGTAGATGATGTTACTGATCAGGTAAATAATAATGTATTGACTATTCCTGCTATTTTAGAAAATAAGGAAGTGACAGTTGTATTTGAAAAGAATGCGGCTACCAGTTTTACTTTTCGAGTTAATGCTTCAGAAGGTGGAAAAGTTAAAGTTGATGGTAAAACAGTAGAAAATGGAAGTTCGGTGACTGTTCCGGTTACAGGAACGAAACTGGAGTTTTTGCCGGATAATAAATATCGTGTGGCTAAAGTACTGCTTGGCTCGAAAGATATAACCGACGAAATAGTTGACAATGTATATAATGTTACTTCTGTCTCTTCCAATATGTCGCTTTCTGTGACGTTTGAAAAGATCCCTACATACAAGTTGAATATAAATATGACAGGAGGAACTGGTAGTATAAAGATTGGGGATAAAACAGTAACGCAGTCAGATTTAATATCAAATTTGCAGGAAGGAACAATGCTTAGTCTCAATTTTTTGCCGGATAATTATTATGAAGTAAAAAGAGTAATTCTTGGAGGAAGTGACATTTCCTCACAAATAAGGAATGGGTATTATGAAATCCAATCCATAGAATCTGATTTGACATTATCAGTAGAATATCAAAGGAAGTCTTATACTTTGACATTGAGTACAATTCAAGGTATTGAAAAAATATATGTGAATCAAAAGGAGTATAAGGATGTCACTCAAATCGAGTTGCTTTCTGGAGAGGCTACAATTTCTGTTTATTCGAATGAACTATATTACATTGGGCAAGTCCTTTTAAGTGGTAAAGTAATTTATGATGATAATAATAATGCCACATCTGCTCATACAGGAAACTTAAAGATAGATATGAATGGGAATAAAGATTTGACTGTTGTTCTGACCTTACGCGAAAAAAGGCAGTTATCGGTAAAGGTAACAAAAGCAGGGACTTTGAATTCATTGTTATCAGAAAATGACAAGCTGTTAGTAACACACCTTATAGTTGAGGGTGATATAGATCAGCGGGATTTTGAAGTTATGAATCAAATGGGATCGCTTTTGGAATTGGATTTAAAGAATACGACTGTCGTAAAATATGGCATTCATTCGGCAAATACAATACCGGATAAGGCTTTTAATTGTAATCAGAAAATTCAATCCATGTATTTGCCAAAGTCAATAGAAGCAATTGGAAATCAGTCTTTTTATGGTTCTGTTATTTCGACATTCCCATCTCTTAATATAGAAATATATGAATATAAATATTTGAAAAAAATTGGAGAAGAGGCTTTTAAAAATTGTAGTCATCTAATTAATGGACCGAGACTTATGTCTGTAGAGCTGATTGAAAAAGGTGCTTTTGAAAATTGTTCAAATATGTATGGAGTCGGAATTTTGCAGAAAGTAAAAGAGATAAAAAATTCTGCTTTTAAAAACTGTGTCAAATGTAGTATACAGTTTACTTCAGGGTCTAATATCGCATGTTTGGAAAAAGTGGGGGATTATGCTTTTGAAAATATGAAAGCTGTTTATTTTGATGATGTCGAGAATTTATCTTATATTGGGTATCAAGCGTTGAAAGGTTGCCAAAATACGTCTTTTAATTTTAGTGATTGCCTAAGTTTGACTGAATTACCCAGTTTTGAAAACTGTTCGAATATGCAATCTATTGTATTCCCTCCTAAAGTTAAGCGAGTTTACTCAAATTCTTTTATTGGATGTAGTTCTCTGCAATCGGTACACATGGCAGGGGATATTTCAATAATAGAAGAGTATGCTTTTAAAGATTGTCCTGCTATAGATTATGTGTATTTGTCCTCAGAAGAGGTTCCACAGGTGTCGTTAAATAGTTTTTGCAATTCTGTTTATCAGTCTGCAAGGTTGTTTGTACCTGTAAACCGTTTGCAATTTTATAAAGAGGATGCCGTTTGGGGCAAATTTAAAAATATACGAACTCATGGAATTGTAACTAACTATGTAATCGAAATATTATTGTCGGAAGGAGGTACTGTCGGAACTCGACAAGACGAAGAAGATTGGGTGTATTGTTATTATGGTTATATGAAAAGGACGGAATCTTCTCGTATATATTTTCATGTCCGACCGGAACGGGGTTTTATAATAGAATCCGTTATTTTGAATGATGCAGATATAACAAATACATTGGATGAAAATAATCAGTTTGTACTTCCTTATTTAATGGAAAATGTTTATTTGTCTGTCAAATTCAAAAAAGAATCTGATCCCACCAGCATCGACCAACTGCCAAACACCACCAAACGCGTTTACCGTTCCGCCCCCAGACGCTTGGCTCTATCCGGTTTTGAAGCCGGTGTTCCGGTGTATGTCTATGATGGCAACGGGCGGCTTGTCGTTTTGAAAACGATCCGGGATAGTGTGGAGGTTGTGGATGTGCCTTCCGATGGACTTTACTTCGTTCGCATAGGAAAGGAATCGTTTAAGGTGATTTTGTAAAAAGGTAAATAGCCGGATTGTAAAGGGTATATCTGAAGGAAGGTCTGTCACTTTCGGATATACCCTTTGTTTTTTCTGTTTGAAAAAGTAGGGAAGGATAATGCTTTTTTCGTATGTTTGTATTGGCTATAATGATGGATAAATAGTAGTATAATAAAAGTAAAAAGTATGCCAGAAATATGTCGTTTTTTTGGAATCATCATAGCAATGTTTGCCGATGACCATAACCCTCCGCATTTCCATATCCGATATGGAGATTATCAGGCTATAGTGACGATTGAAAAAGGAGTGGTGAAAGGAGAAATTCCCAGTAGTGTCTTAAAGCAGGTTTTTCGTTGGATGGAATTGCATAAGGAAGAGTTGATGATGAATTGGGTGCGCTTGCAAAACGGCGAAGAAGTTCATAAAATAAATCCTTTAATATAAAAAGTCATGGAAGAAGATATAGATTTGATAAGAGTGACGAATGTAGATTATGTAGAAGGCTATACGATGGATTTGGAGTTCAGCAACGGGAAAACCAAAAGGATAGATTTCCTGCCTTTGCTCAACGGGAAAATATTTGAGCCTTTGAAAGACATGAAGAATTTCATCCAGTTTGGGCTGACGCATTGGACGATCGAATGGTTCAACGGTGCTGACTTCGCTCCCGATTATTTGTATAAGCAGGGAATTGAGATATAACCCTTTGCTGTTATGTCATTGAAAATAATCCATACCGCCGACTGGCATCTCGGACAAACCTTTTTCGGGTATGACCGCGATGATGAGCATGAGGCATTTCTTTCGTGGTTGACTGACCTGTTGGTGCAACGGCAGACCGATGTCCTGCTGATTGCAGGCGATGTCTTCGATGTTGCCAATCCATCAGCAGCCGCCCAACGTCGTTTTTTCCGGTTTTTGCGGGAAGCGAATCGGCGTAATCCTCATTTGCAGATCGTGGTTATCGCAGGCAATCATGATTCGGCAGCTCGTTTGGAGGCGCCGATACCTTTGTTGGAAGAACTGAATACGTCGATTGTCGGGATTGTCCCGCGAACGGACCTGTGCAAGATCGATTTCGATTCACTTCTGATCCCCTTATATAATAAGGAGGGGAAACGGGAGGCACTTTGCTTGGCTGTTCCCTATCTTCGCCAGGGAGATTACCCCGCTTCGGAGGAAAGGAAAGATACTTATGTGGAAGGGGTTACCCGAATGTACCGCGGGCTCTATGACTATGCCGATAGTCAGAGGCAGCCGGGCGAGGTACTCCTTGCGATGGGACACCTGCATGCGACCGGTGCCGAACTGTCGGAAGATGACCGGAGCGAACGGACTATCATGGGAGGGCTTGAATCGATATCGGTAGAAGCCTTTAACGAGGACTTGGCCTATACGGCTCTCGGGCATATCCACAAGGCACAACGCGTAGGAGGGCGTGAGCATGTACGCTATGCAGGTAGTCCGCTTCCGATGTCTTTCTCTGAACAGCATTATCACCATCAGGTTGTTGCCTTTACCCTCAAAAACGGATGCCTGTCGGATCTCGAAGCAGTGCCCATCCCACTCCGGACCGCCCTGCATCGGATTCCGGCGGAACCGGCATTGCCTGCCGAAGTCCTTTTGCAGCTTTCTGACCTGCCGTTGGCGGAAGAGGGAGCCGACCGCAGCCTATGGCCTTATCTGGAAGTACAGGTGCTGCTGACGGAGCCAGACCCGGGTTTCCGGCATCGGGTAGAGGAGGTGCTGGCGGATAAGGCTGTACGCCTGACTTCTATCATCCCTTCTTATCCGAAAAAGGAGGGAGAGGAAGATTCTCGTCCTTTGTCTTATACGGATTTGCAAAAGATCGCTCCGCTGGATATGCTTCGCCATACTTTTACGAACCGTTTCGGGGGAGATTTGCCGGAAGAGTTGGAGAAGATGTTTAACGATGTAATACGGGAGGTTTCCCTATGAAGATATTAGCGATACGAGGTCGTAACCTGGCCTCGCTGGAAGGTGATTTTGAAATAGACTTTACAGTAGAGCCGTTGCTCTCGGCCGGGATCTTTGCCATTTCCGGACCTACGGGAGCTGGCAAGTCCACGCTTTTGGATGCGATGTGCTTGGCTCTGTTCGCCCGTACGCCTCGTACCGATCAAGCAAAAGAAAATAATGTCAAGCTTCAGGATGTCAGTAATGAACAACTGTCGCAGAGCGATCCCCGTTTCTTGCTGCGGCGGGGGACGGCTTCTGGTTTTGCAGAGGTGGATTTCATGGCCTTGAACGGACACCGCTACCGGACACGCTGGTCGGTGGCGCGGGCGCGTGACAAGGAAAACGGACGGTTGCAGAATCCGCGTCTGGCGTTGTACAACCTCGACAAGGAGGAGGAAGAGCAGGGGACGCGTTCCGATCTGCAAGCCCGTATCATCGAACTGATCGGCCTGACCTTCGAACAGTTTACGCGTTCCGTATTGCTGGCGCAGAACGATTTTTCCACTTTCTTGAAAGCCGAGCAGGGAGAAAAAGCCTCCTTGTTGGAGAAGTTGACCGGAACCGAGCTTTATTCTGCTATTTCCCGCCAGATATTTGAAAGAAATGCGCGGGCGAAAGATGCCTTCGACTTGATCCAATCACGCATACAAGGCATTGAGCTATTGACGGATGAGGAAGAAAACGACTTGCGCACTCGTCTTGCCCAAGCGGAGAAAGAATCGCAGCGGATCGAGAAAGCGAAAGCGGAGCAGCAGGCTCTTCAAGAGGCTGTCCGCTCTGTCGAACAGCAGATTTCTGTCCGCCGGAGGCAGCAAAAAGAGGCTGCCGACAAGTTGGTGCACGCAACGGAATTGTTGTTGGTTGCTCGCCGTGAATACGAAAAGGGAGTGGAGGAGCAGCAACAGTCCGAAGCTCGTTTTAAATCTCTTCAACAGGAGATATTGCAGGCGCGTAAACTGGATATCCAGTTGGATACGGCCATCCGCGACTTGTCACATTCGGAGCAGCAGTTGAAGAATGTTACGCTTCGGAAGGAAGATGCCGAAAAGAAATATCAGGCTGCCGTCCTCCGTCAAAAGCAGGGGGCGGAGGAGATGGTCCGTCTGGCTGCTTGGCGCGAGCGTTATAAGAAGAAGGAACGTATTGCGGAGCAGCTTTCAGCCTTGTTGTTGCACTTGGATGCAGCATCGGTCGCCCGTTCGGGGATGGAAGCGGCCACTCGTTCGATCGAAACGCTCCAGCAGGAGGTTGTGGCGTTGAATAAACAACTTGCCGCTCTGCAACAGGCGAATGCAAACAAACAGCAGGCGTTGAAACGGGCGGAAGAGGAGAATCGGAACCTGGAAGAAGAACTGAAAGCTGTCGATGCACCGGCTTTAGACAAACAGATTGAGAAACTTCGCCAGGAACGAGAACAATTGCTTATCGAACAGGCACGCTTGGAGGCTTCCGGCAACATAAAGGATTTGCGCGGCAGGTTACAGGAAGGGCAACCCTGTCCGGTTTGCGGGAGTACACATCATCCTTTTGCCCATCAGGCACCCGTCGCCCCTGTTTCTGCCCTCACCCTTCAATTGCAGGCTTTATCGGATAAAAAAGAAACCTACATCGCCCATACTCGCCATCTTGCCCGTCTGCAACAGCAGTTGCTTCAACTCCATAAAGAACTTGCAGATAGCGAGGCTGCCTGTAAGGAGATGATCGGCAAGCAACAACTCGCCGCCAGCCGGCAAGAGAGGGAAGAAGTCACTATAAAAGAACAATCCGACCAGTTGGCTCAGTCCCTTTCGGCTGCCGACCTCTTGTTCGGCAATAGCGAATGGCAGAAAGCATGGTTGCAGAATCCGGAAGCCTTTCGTAAAACATTGACAGACTTTGCCCGTCAGTGGCAGGAAAATACCGAGAAACTTCATCAGTTGGAACGGCAGGAGAGCGCCCAAAAAGCCGAATGCGAATCTCTTGCTTCTTTTCTTCCTTCTCTCGAAAAGCAAGCGGAAGAAGCCGGACAGTTCCACGAAAAGAACCATATCGCTTTTTCCTCTTTACAGGCGCAGCGAAAGAAACTACTCGACGGCCGCCCCGCAGATAGTGTGGAGCAGGAGTACACCCGGCGAATGGAAGAACTGAAGGAACGTCTGAAAAAACTGTCGGCTACCCAGACCGAGCAATCCGGCATCGCCGACCAGACGCGTGGCATTGCCGACCAGATCGCAAAGGACTTGGATGAAGCTTCTGCCGACCTACTCCGGAGAAAGGTGGCTTTAGATAAATGGACTGCCGGCTACTTGGCTTCTTCTGATGGACAGCCACTCGAAGCAACCCTGCTCCGCTTTACGCAGGAAAAGACGGAACTTGCTTTCCGGCTTCGTACCCAGACGGAGAACAAGGCGAAAGTTTCCGGTCTACAGGAAGAATTGAATGTCCGGCGTACGGAAAGCGAACGTTGGGCGAAGCTGAACGAATTGGCCGGTTCTGCCGATGGCGCCAAGTTCCGTCGCATAGCGCAAGGATATACGCTTGATATTCTGTTGAACTATGCCAATGTGCAATTGCGTTGCTTGACAAGGCGTTATCGGCTGGAACGGGTTCCCGAAACGCTTGCCTTGCAGGTGATCGACCGGGATATGTGTGATGAGGTGCGTACCGTTCATAGCCTTTCGGGGGGCGAATCGTTCCTTGTTTCGCTGGCACTTGCGCTCGGTTTGTCTTCTCTTTCATCCAACCGGATGAGGGTCGAAAGCCTTTTTATCGACGAAGGTTTCGGGTCCTTGGATGCCGAGACGCTTCGTGTGGCGATGGATGCTTTGGAAAGTTTGCGGACGCAGGGACGCAAGATCGGTGTCATCTCGCATGTGCAGGAAATGACTGAGCGCATCCCCGTCCGCATCTGTGTGAACCGCGCCGGCAATGGACGCAGCTTTCTTGAAGTTTTGTAAAGTTCCAAAATCCCTTGTCCCCACGCTTGATGCGGGGCCGCAAAAGAACAGGCTTTATAAGGTTCGGTTCTCATGCGATCCCGCGTCAAGCGCGAGAATAGGGCTTTCGCCTTTACATATCTTCGACAATAATCCTAAAGCCGACGTTCATCGGTCGTTGCCAAGGCAGGTAGGCTTTACGGACGGCAGATGTGGAGTATTTAGGACGTTCACGCCAAGAGCCGCCACGTACGACTTTCTTTTCGGCAGTCTCTTTGTTTGCCTTTTCTTTTAAAGGATAAGGAATGTAATCGGAGGCCGTCCATTCCGCCACGTTTCCGTTCATGTCGTACAATCCCCAGGGATTGGGGCGGTAAGAGGCGACGGGGCCACTGATCAGTTGATGGTCGTTTACGTTCAGGACTTTCGGCAAGAAATCCCAGAACTTGCGCATGGGATCGTTTGCCCGCATCGGCTTCGGATCTACACCCGTTACCGCCAGATCGACAGTCGTACTGTCTGCCAAGTTCTCGAAAGAGCCGAAGTCGCTGCTCGTCGATCCGAACCAGAAATCATCTGCACTTCCTGCACGTGCCGCCCATTCCCATTGTGTTTCGGTAGGAAGGGAAGTGTTGCAGCCCGACATCTTGCCGAGTTTTTGACAGAAAGCGTTCGCCTCGTCCCAACTGACGCGCACGACTGGCTGTTCGGGTTGGTTGGCCGCATAGCCGGGAGTCGTATGGTCCTTCCAGGTCTGCCCGATGTATCGGCTGTCGTGTTCCGGGAAAAGTGCACGGAACTGTTCGTTCGTGATTTCGGTCGTACTCATCCAGAACCCCTCCTTTACATTTGCCTTAAATGCAGGCGAAGCGGAAGGCGTCCGGTTGTTGCCCATCACAAAGCTACCGGCGGGAATCCATACCAAATCGATATGGACATCCGGAGTGATACTGAGGCGGCGAGTCGTTTCGCCTTTGGCTGCTTGCCGGGTAGTCGCCGTCTGCGTGTCGAACGGGAATCCCTTTACTTTGATTGGGCGGATCGGTTTGGCCGGTTCTTTTATTTCGACTGTCTCTCCGGTCGTCGCTCCGGTAATACCGTCTGCTTTTTTGTTTTCTTTCAGCCAGTTGGCATAGTCGGCGATCTCTTTTTGCCAGTCTACCCGTACTCCGCTGTATTTCTCGGCCAGTTCCATACGACGTTCCACCTGGTTCTTCGGTGATTGAGGCTTTAGGTCGATTTGGGTGAAAGCCCCGTTGTAAGGCGCTTTGAGGTCGATCCAGGTATAGAGTGTCCGCATATCTTCCTCTGGAACCTTTACACTGTGGTGTCCGGCTTGCAAGATGCGGATCAGTTCGCTATTGCTCGCGTGGAACTCGGCCGGTTTGAGGACGTAGATATCTGATTCCGGTCCCTGACGGTACACGTACGGATGCAGGTTCAGATAGCTCTGGTCATACTGTTTGTTGATTTTCGTCAATATACCTCTCTTATAAGTGACCATCTGATCCTTTCGGAAGTCCGGTTCGGCATTTTTCCCGTTGTGGCAAGAGACGCAGTTACGGTCCAGTACCGGTTGTACTTCCAGACGGAAAGTGAACGGACGGACACCTCCTTCCGGTGTCTCGAGCCGGCGTGCCTGCTTGGCCGAAGCAATCGTGCGTTTAGGAATGGGTATGCTGTTCTGGTCCTCATGGCAACCGACACAAGAGACGATCTCGCCCGGCATACCCGTCAACCAGCTACGCATCCACTGGATAGCAGCCCCGTCTTTATCCAACGGCTGGATGGAAACCGGCGTGTTGGCTGGAATGGTGAACAGTGCGGAACCGTCTTCCTCGACCGGGACCGTTCCGAGCACGCGCTTGATATCCCATCCGCTTTGTATTCCCTGTGCATCATGGTCGGAAGGAGCTAAGATATAGGCGTACTCATAGGCGAAGATACGGAGTGCCTTGATCGTACCTCGGGGAACACCCTGCGTACCTTCACCTTCATAAATATCTTGGATAAAGACCGTAGCCTCTTTGCTATCCGGCTTGATCTTCGAAGGGATGACAGGAGGTGTTTCACGTTTTACCAGCGGGATGGGAGCAGTCAGGCCTTCTCCTTCCTTCTCGGTGATGAGTGTCAGGTTATCGAAAACGTCAACCAGGTAAATTCCCCACAGGGCATCCTTATCCGGTTTGCAGGCAACTAAAAAATACTTTTCGCTGAGCGGGAACGGCTTCATGAACTGAGGCCAGACACCTTCCACCAATTCGTCTTTGATGATCGGGACGATCGGACGGTCTTTGAACGGCAGTTCTTGTATCATCCCTTTTTCCTCTTTCCGGCTTTTGGCAGGATCGAAGATGACGAGCCGTCCCGAACGTGCCGTCCCGTGATGGCCGGAGATAATGCCGATGAAGCGGCTGCTGTGCTTGGAGAGCGGTTTCATGTCGAACGTGCTGTTCGGAAAGTAGGAGCCGCTGCCGTAGAGTGCTTTGTTTTCCGTCCCATCAGGGTTCATGTGCATCACGATACGGGAGAAATAGTGTGTCAGATCCGTATATTCCCAGCGGGTGTACATAATGCGTCCGTTCGGAATCACGATAGGCGACCAGTTGCCATCCTGGTCGAAGGTGAGGCGGCGTAAAGCACGCGTCTCGGGATCAAAGGAGATAAGGTTGGCTACCACATCGTCGCCATGCACGCAAGGAACGCCGTTGTAACCGATATTGGTCGTTGCCACCACTTTCCCGTCCGGCAGATAATTGGCATCGCAAAACTCTAAATCCGGCTCATCGACGGTGATCTTCTGGTGGAGACCGCTTCCGTCCGTTTTTATTTCGTAAATCTGCCATTTCCGTTTTTCGTCGAGCGAGGAGAAAAGGAGTCGGTCGGCATCCCAGTGGAGTTGTATGTCCGACAGGGGAACATCGGCTTCAGGCTTGTATATACGGCCGCTTTCGATTTGTCCACGTAGGCCTGTGAGCAAGTCGATCTCGGCATCGTAGCCTTTACGCGGATTGGAAAATAGCGAGTTGTAGTTGGCCGTCGAAGTGCCCATAGACGGGCCCATTGCCTTACGGGCCTTGTCGCCTAAACGGTAACGGGCCACTATGACCTTGTCCATATCCAGCAGCGGATTGGCCAGGATGATCTCGCGCTTCAACGCGAGTATTTCTTGGGCTTGGCCAATCACTTCGTCGGCTGCATTGCCGGAAATCTTGCCGGAGAAGGCTTGCCGTACTCCGGGCAGGAGCGTTTCCAGACGGGACAGTTTTTCGTAAAGTGCGGGAGCTTTCTCTCCTAATGCCGTTTTTGTGTCGTCCAGATAGGCACGTATGGCGGTAGGATTTACCCATCGGATTTGCACTCCCAGATCATTAAGCTGCATTTGGCGTAATGAATCCTGTCCGTTCGTTGCGGAAATACCGGATAAGGAAAGGGAGAGGAATGCGAAGAGTAAACAAACTGTATGTCTCATTTGTCTGCTAATTTGTAAATTTCCGATGCAGCCATCAGGAATGCACCTGTACCATAGAGCTCGGTCATGTCGCGTGTCACCTTTTTCGGATCGGCGCCTACCGGCTGGACCCAACCCAATTTTCCGTCCGTTTCAACGGCGCGTGTCAATGCTTCCCAGCCTTTTTTTACGACAGGCAGGTATTTGTCTGCCAGCAGATAACCCTGGTTGATTCCGTATGCCAGGCCGTAGACGATAAATCCGGTCGCGCTTGTTTCGGGCGAAGGATAGCTGTCCGGGTCCAGCAGGCTGGCATGCCAGTAACCGTCTTTCCCTTGCAGCCCGGCGAGGCGCTCGGACATCTCCTTATAAAGTTCGAGATAGAAAGGTCGGAACTCGGTATCTTCCGCCGGCAGCGTCTTCAATATTTCCGCCAATCCGCCGATTACCCAACCGTTGCCGCGTCCCCAGAACACCTTCTTGCCGTTGGCTTCTTTCTGTCCGATATAGCGGCTATCGCGATAGAAGAGATCTTCGTCTTTATCATACAGGTGATTGTAAGTAGCACGAAATTCGCCATCGGCAAAATACATGTATTTGCGGTTGCCGGTCAGTGTGTAGAGCCGCGTGTAGACACCGGGCGCCATGAAGAGGGCGTCACACCAGGTCCAGCGTTCGATCGTGCTGCCTTTGCTGTAATCGAGGTCCATACTTCCGTTGGAAGGGTTGTTCAAAACCCAGTCAGCGCGAGCGATAGTCGGTTTCAGCATATTCTCGTTCTTTTCCTTATTATAGAAATCGATGTAGGTTTGTGCGATACAAACGTCGTCGGCATGATACATCCGGTTAGCGACTTGCCAGCTCTGGCGGTTGAAGATTTTCCGGAGCCAGTCGTAATAGGTATTGTCTCCACTCAGTTCCGCCCAGTCGAACATCCCCATATAAAGCGCCCCGGCGATCCATCCGCGCGGTTCGCTCTTGGCATATTTGTTTTCGGGATAATCCTTGATCTGCCAGTCTGCCACCCGGCGGGCGACGTCCATAACGCTTTGCCGGTTCCAGCCGGCAGCTGTCGTAGTGACGGCGGTATTTGTCGTTTCGGCCTGTGCCGGCAGGTTGTTCACTAAACAGGTACAAGCGCAAAGTGAGAGGCCTGTACAAATGTACTTGATTGTAGTTTTCATGATATTCGTTCTGTTTCTATTTAATTCTGCACCAAAAATAGGAAAGATAAGGCTCAGGATATAATAATATCATCTCAAAATGATTAAAAAATGTACCAAATCCAATGATTCTTATTAAAAAGAAAGGGGATGTTCCTTTGGCTGGAACTCCCCTTTCACCATATAAGTGTGTGTCTGTCAGTAGGTATTCAATGCTTAATACCCCGGATTCTGCGGGAACTCGGCTCCTGTGTTAGAGTCGATGATGGTCTGCGGGATCGGCCACAAAGTGTGGTGTTCGTCCATTGTGTTGCTGTGCGGGTTGTATTTCTTTACGCGCTCAACCAGCTTGCCTGTACGAACCAGCGTAAACCGGCGCAACTCTTCACCGACCAATTCACGGATACGTTCGTCCAGCAGGAAGTCGATCGTGGCATCTTTGGCTGCGATTTCCGGTGCGTTTGCACGTTTGCGGATTACATTGATCGCGTCTGCAGCTCCTTGCGCATTGTTTTGCATCAGACGCGCTTCAGCCAATAACAGATATGTTTCGGCCAGACGGAACTTCATGCGGTCTTTGTTGTTACCGCCGTAGCTCAGGTTTTCAGCTTTTCCGTAAAAGAATTTCGTGACAGCCGGGAATACGGTGAACTTGGTCCATGTATCCTCTGTAATTTCGGCTTTCTTTCCATATTTATCAGAAGAGGTATCATTGTAATACCAGTTCCTCTTGATGTTGTATTCCGAGTTACGGATATCGCTTGAAGCGAAGAAGTCGTTGCTGTCGATCCACCATTTGAATGGGACGATCTGTGCCAGGCCACGTCCGCCTAAAGAGTCTGCCAACACAAAACCGTCTTCGTTATAGTATTTGGGAACCCAGGCACGTTTTGTCCAGTCTTCATATTCCCCGCCGCCTCCGGTCGTGTTATATTCGAGCTGCATTACCCAGATACTTTCCATATTGCCGGAAGTACGGTTCTGGTTGTACTCTTTAAACATATCGGAGAAAGGATCACCGGCTTTATCTTTTTCCGCACCGAAGCGTGAAGTCATCAGATTGAAGTAACCGCAATCGATTACGGCTTTTGCAGCTGCTTCCGCTTCCGCATACTTGCCTGCCATGAGGTATACTTCCGAAAGCATATGCTGGGCAGCCCATTTAGTCAATTGTCCAACTTCGACCTTATCGGGATCTTCCGGAAGATTTGCAATTGCAAACTGCAAGTCTTCGATCATCTTGCCTAAAACTTCCGCTTTCGGCGTACGGGTAAAGTCTATACGGAAATTCTTTTCAATTTTGTCGACATATGGAACATCTCCGTACAAATATACCAGATACCGGTAAGCATAAGCACGGAAGAAGCGGGCGACAGCCTGATAATAGGCTTTGTCGGTCGGTTCGTCCCAGTTGACGTCACCTTCCGAATATTCGAGGATTTCATTTGCAGAGGCAATCAGACCATATCCCCAGTTCCAATAGGACGTGACAAACGTGGTAGAAGAGGTATAGGATAAATTCTCAAAAGGAACCAGTGAACCGTCGCCATGACCGGCATAGACAATGTCGGTTGCAACCTGGAACGATTCGTACGGGCAAGCTTGTCCCTGGCTTGTGGTAGCCTCTCCCCATGTGTTAAACTCAGAACGGGCCCAACCGTACAGTCCGTTTACGCCGACTTCGAAGCCATAGCTGCTTGTGTATGTATTGTCCGGAGCCAGCGAGCTTTTTAGCTCTTCATCCAGAAAACCAGAACAACCGGTTGATGTCACCAATAAAAATGCGGCAGCGGCAGTTGCTAATATATTTTTCATATTCAAATTCGATTATAATGTTAGAAAGTAAGATTTAATCCAAACATGTAAGAACGGGCTGTCGGATAAGTAACGAGGATGTTTCTGTTGTTATCGTTATCTTCCAAGTTCAACCAGTTGTCGATGTTGCTGAAAGTATAGAGGTTATTGACACTTGCATTGATACTCAGCGAACTGATTCCAATCGTGCTTAAAACAGTCTTCGGGAACGTGTATCCGATCGTGATGTTCTTGATATTGACATAATTCATCTTTTTGTAGAATGAGTGTTTGTCGTAAGGAACATAAGCCGGAGAGGTCATTTCGTTTGTCGGATTTTCCGGTGTCCAGTAGTCCATACCACTTATGTAGTTGTATGTCGGCATCCAGCGATCGAAGTTGTAGTCATGCAATTCTTTTGTCTGTCCGAACACTCCGTTCAGCAAGAAAGAGAAATAGATGTTTTTGTAATCGAAGCGGTTACCCATTGACAGCAGAAAGCTCGGTAGTTTAGAACCAATGATTTTCTTATCGTCGGCCGTGATGGAGCCGTTTCCGTCTTTGTCTTCCAGTTTAGCAGAACCGGGAACAGCACCTTTCTGGTATTCTTTTCCTTCTTCATTCAGGAACTTGCCGCTTTCGGCATCCCAGCTGATCGTATGTCCATTCTCAACGTATGTTTCGTTTTCCTGCCATGTCCCGACAACATTGTAATCGTAGAATACGCGCAGCGGTTCTCCGATGAACCATTTGTTTGTGATATCGTCTTTACCGTCGCCGCGCAGTTCGATAATCTTGTCACGGTTCAGTGAGAAGTTGACGTTCGTAGTCCAGCTGAAATCATTGTTCTGGAAGTTGACAGAGTTCAATGCGATTTCAACCCCCTTGTTACGGGTTTTACCTACGTTGTCCATGATGGATTTGTAACCGTTCATGTAAGGGACCGTACGGCTCATCAACAAGTCGCTTGTGTTGACCACATACACGTCGATGTTACCGGAAAGGCGGCCATTGAAGAAGCTGAAGTCGATACCGGCATTGACCGTGCGTGAAGTTTCCCATTTCAAGTTCGGGTTGCCGACCCCATCGGTAGGCAAGTAAGAACCGTTTACAACAGTACCGTGGTCGCCCCAAATATAGTTTGTCAGTTTCAAACGGTCAAGTGTCTGATAAGGGTTGATAGCCTGGTTACCGTTAGAACCCCATGACAGACGGACCTTTAACATATCCATCCAGTTTGACTGGTTCTCCATGAATTCTTCGGAAGACATGTTCCATGCTGCAGCAACAGAGGGGAAGAATGCATATTTGTTGTTCTTACCGAATGCAGAGTAACCGTCGGAACGGCCGGTAAGTGTCAGCAAATATTTATTTGCATAAGAATAGTTCAAACGTAACATATAGGACAGCATCGCTGTTTCCGTAAGCTTGGAAGTGATTTCCTTGTTCTTTTCAGCACCGGCCATATTATGGTATTCGGAATCGTCGTTTACAAAGCTTTCACCGGATTCTTTAGCTTCCTTTTTACTTGTTTCCTGCATACTGAACAAGGCTGTGGCATCGATTTTATGCAGGCCGAATGTTTTATTGTATTTCAAGAGATTTTCCCATGTGTAATCGTAATAGTGGATATTCTCTATGGAGGCAGAACCGTTTACTTTACTACCGGAAAGCGTGTTTCTTCCGTAATAAGTTCCTTCGAACTCGTTACGATAGTTGTAACCGAAGTTTGTGCGGAATGACAGACCTTCGATAGGGAATTGAATTTCTGCAAAAGTAGAAATAAATACGTTGCGGTTTGTCTTATCGTTTGTCGCATTTATGTTAGCCATCGGATTATAGAACAATGTCTGGTCCATCGGATAATCGACGTAGCGCCCTTCTTCATCTTTGTAGATACCGTAAGGACTCATTTTCAGGCCGGCTTCCAGGTAAGGCTGTTCTCCTCCGAATTCCTTCTGGACAGCTTGTGTACCCATTCCGACAGTTAACCATTTATTTAAAACCTGTGTAATGTTCAATGCGATGTTGGTACGTTTTAACCCTGTATTTTCCATAACACCATCTTCTTTCAGGTGAGAGATCGATGCCATATAGGTTGTTGCGTCTGTTCCACCGGAAATGCTGATCTGATGACTGGTGGTTAAAGCATTGCGGAACATGATGTCCTGCCAGTCCAGTTCCGAACCGTTCTGATAATTTGCACGTTCGCTTGGGTTCAGGAGTACAAGCGGATCGAGCTGATCTCCGGAATAACCGTATTTCATGCGGTTGTAGTCCTGCGTGTATTTTACATATTCGGCACCTTTCATCATGTCGATGCGACGTTGTGCCTGTTGCATGCCGACTTGTCCTTTGTAGCTTACGGTCGGTGCTCCTTTTTTACCTTTTTTAGTCTGGATCAGGATGACACCGTTCGCACCGCGTGAACCGTAAATGGCAGCTGAAGATGCATCTTTCAATACGGACATGTTCTCGATGATATCCGGATCGATGTCACCTAATGAACCGCTGTAAGGAATACCGTCCATGACGATCAAAGGGGAGTTGTCTGCACTCAACGAGTTTTCACCACGGACACGCAGTGACTGGTCTTCGCCCGGTTTGGCGTTGCCGGTCGTGACATTCATACCCGGAATCTGTCCGGCCAATTTATCCATCAAGTTCTGTGGCCGGCATACTTGGATCCTTTGTTCGCCAACTGCCACGATACCGCCCGTCAAGTCTGATTTGCGCTGCGAACCGTAACCTACGACTACCACTTCGTCCAACTTTTGTGTGTCTTCAGACAGTTTGATGTTGAAAACCGTTTGATTTCCCACTTTGAATTCCTGGCTCGTAAATCCGATGTAGGAAATCTGGATGACTGCATCTTTCGATGACACGGTCAGCGTGAACTTACCATCCACGTCTGTGATGACACCGTTGGTCGTTCCTTTTTCGATGACGTTTGCCCCGATAATCGGCCCCATACTGTCATTGATCGTACCGGAAACTTTGACATCCTGCGCATATACCTGTACGGATACAAACGCCATAAAGAGTAGTAATAAGGAAAGAAATCTGTTCTTCCCGTTTGCCTTTTCGTTGGGAGGCAAATTCCCTCGTAGTTGTCTGTTCATGCCTTTCATAATTTATTAGCACATTAAACAATTAGTAATTAACCTGTCGGTCCTATTTATTTTTTGTGTCAAAAGAATGAAAGATGCAAGCCAAGCGCGTGTATTTTTATTCCAAAAGGGGATAAAAACATACCAACGTGCTAAAAAACATTTATTTTGATGAAATTTGATAGAAATACCCTTAGTTTTGAGATTCTGTTTCCTGATATTCTGTCGGCGACATTCCATAGACAGCCTTGAAACTGCGGGCAAAATACGAACGGCTACTGAAACCGATGTGCTGGGCTATTTCGGAAACGTTCATGTCCGATTCCTTTAGTAATTTCGCCCCAGCCTCCAGGCGGATGTTTTTGATCAGTTCGATAGGAGAAAGCCCGGTTACCGTCTTTACTTTCCTGTAAAAGTTAGTCCGGCTCATTCCCAATGCTTCATAAATGACCGACACGTCGAGTTCGGGATTCGATATATTGGCTTTTACAATCTCGATATATCGGGCGAGGAAATCGTCGTGCTCTTTCGGCTCTTCAACTCCGAACTGTTTGAGGGAAAGCGTTTCCCCGTACATCGTCTTCATTTTCTCGCGCAGGGAAAGGATGTTCCGGATGCGGGCTTTGAGCAAAGATATCTGGAACGGTTTGACGATATAGTCGTCTGCGCCGGCATCCAGGCCTTCTTCGATTTGTGATATCATCGATTTGGCGGTAAGTAGGATAACCGGTATATGGCAATAGTTTTGGTTTTCTTTGATACGTTTGCAAAGTTCGAGCCCGTTCATTTCGGGCATCATGACGTCGCTGATGACGATATGAGGATATGATTCCTCGATCATCGCCAATGCCTCTTTGCCATTGAATGCCTTGACCACGACATAGTCCAGGCAGAGTTGTTGTTCCAGATATTGAAGCACTTCCTGGTTGTCGTCGGCCAGCAAGATGGTCTGCTTGTTTTTGTTCCGAGTCTCTTCGACCAGCAAATCGAACTTTTTGCTGATTTCAGCAGATTTGGACAGGACGGGAGATTCGTCTTGCCCTTCTTCCTGCTTCTCGGTGTCGGGAAGAAGGAAGAGGAAACGAGTGCCTTCCGCTTCCGAGCTTTCGGTCCAGATGCAACCGTTATGCTGCAAAATGATGGAGCGTGTCAGGCTAAGCCCGATGCCTGTACCGGAAATCTGCCGGTGTATATCTTCTTGCGAACGGTAGAAAGGTTCGAAAATCTTTTCCGCTTCCTGTTCGCTGAATCCTTTACCAGTGTCGGCCACTTCGATAAACAAGTATCTGGCTTCTACCAGAATGGAGCTGTATTGAGCCGGGAAATGGGGGAGCAGTTCGCATTCTGCTTGTGTGATCGTACTGACACGGATGGTCACCTGTCCTTCTGAAGGTGTGAATTTGAAGGCATTGGAGAGCAAATTGAAGAATATCTTTTCGATTTCCGCCTCATCGAAACAAACCTGGTAGGTTTCCGGCAGCTCGTTGTCCAACGTGAAACGGATTTCCCTGTTGCCCGCCACACTCTCGAAGGAGTGATACGTCTCGCGGATAAAGGCGGAGAAGTTGAAACTGGTCTTTTGCAGGATCGTTTTACCGGCCTCGTATTTTTGTATATCCATCAGGTTGTTGACTAAGAGTAACATCCGTCCGGTGTTCTTTTTGATCAGCTGAAGTGTCTCCTTTATTTCGGGCGAGAACGAGACGTACTGCATCAGGTCGTTTAGCGGGTTGATGATGAGCGTCAGGGGAGTACGCAGTTCGTGTGAGAAATTGGTGAACATGCGCATTCGTTCCTCATGCAGCTCGTTGACCTTATCCTGCTCCATCTGTTTGTAGCGAAGTTCCCGTTCCCGTTCATGCTTGTCGTGTTGGTGGCGGATGATTTTCACAATGATGAATGTGATGATACTGAAGTATAGGAGATAAGCCCACCAAGTCTTGTAAAAGGGCGGATCGATCGTGATGCGTAGTGTCGCTTCTTCGGAGTTCCATACGTTGTCGTTGTTGGAGGCTTTGATCCGGAACGTGTAAGTGCCGGGGGCCAAATTGCTGTAATAGGCTTCCCGCCGGTTGCCGACCGTGTGCCACGTCGGGTCGGCTCCTTCCAACTTGTAGGCATACTGGTTCCGTTCGGAATGGATAAAGTTTAACGCCGTGTATCTGAACGTGATGCTATTCTGGTCGGAAGCAAGCGTAATGCCTCCGTCCTCAATCTCTCCCGTCACGTCGTCTTTGTTATTTACAATCAGGGAAGTGATATATACGGGTGGAATGTTGGGGTTCACCATGATCTTGTCCGGATTGAAGAAAAGGATTCCTTTGTCTCCAGGAAAATAGATGCTGCCGTCGTCAGAAATGCTGTTGCCTGAAAATCGTGTAAACTCCATTGCAGGAATATCGGCTATCTTCATTTCGTTGAAAATATCGGTCGTACGATTCAGTTTGTACAGAGATTTTCCCGTCGTCACCCAGATATTTTGATGTCGGTCGATAGTCAGCGAGTTAATGTAACTGTCGGACAGCCCGTCCTCTTTCTGATAATGTTTGGCCAGTTTCAGGTTCCGGTTCAGGCGGTATAAGCCGTTTTTATTGGTCGCAATCCAGACGTTGCCTTCGTTGTCCTGCGTAATGGCCGTGATATTCCCCAACTTCTCGAACTTAGGATTCGGTTGCAGTTCGGTGGAAAGATTGCGGACGGTTTCTTTCTTGATGTCGTACAGGTAAAGGCTGTCGGACAATGTGCCGAACAAAAACAGGTCTGGTTCGAGTTCATGGATCACGGTGACCCATCTGAAAGGACGGGAAACACCATCGGCCATGAACCGATTGACCTGCTTCCCCCTGTCGACCATCACCAAGTCCTGGCTGCTGTTTGTCGGTATCCAGAGCCGTCCTTTTTTGTCGATGTATAGGGAGAAAATGTCGTTGTGCCGGAAGTCGTACAGCTTTTTATACTGTTTGTCACGGATAGAGAACAAATAGACCGATCCGAAATGCGTGGAACACAAAATCGAGTCTCCCTGTATCAGGATCGATTTTATGATATTGATCTCGTAATTCCCTTCGTGAAGAGGTTTGATGGGATAAAGCTGTTGCCGCCCGCTTTCCGGGTTATAGTAAAACAATCCGGCACCTTCTGTTGCAAACCACATGTTTCCGTTCTTGTCTTGTTGGCCTTTGCCGATGATACCGGCATATTCGTTTGGCGTGATATAGGAAACCGGCCTGTAAAAGGGACTGTGATAGTTGACTCCCGCCGAATAGGTCCCGATCCAAAGTGTCTGGTCTTTGTCGATCATCATGCTATGGATGGAGTAATGACTCAGTCCTCCTTTCCCGGCGATATTGATATCTGCCGGAGCGATGGCAAGCTCTTTTTTATCCAGTATGTTCAAACCCCGGAACGTTCCGATCAGAATGGAACTGTCGCTATAGGGGACGAGTGTGCGTATCGAGTTGTTGCTGAGGCAGGTGTTGTCTTTGTGCAACCAGGTAAAAGTCTGCCTCTCTTTGTTGAAAAGGCAGATTCCGGCTTCGTCCAGCCCCAGCCATATGTTTCCGCCCTCGTCCGGCAGTATGGCTGTTATGGTACCGTCGACTGGTATATGTTGTTTTAGTTTCCAGTTTCCGGAATAGATGTACAAGCCGCTGCTCTCCGTTCCGATATAGATGTCCTCGTCCGGAGCTTGTGCTACGGAGTGGGCCGGTGAAGAGATTACCGTGTCGGGCAAGATCGGTTCGACTGTCTGGTCCATGCTGCATTTGAATATGGACTGGTTGCAGAAAGCATAGACATTTCCGTCGGAATGCTTCAATAGTCGTACTGCGGCGTTGGTGGTGCATTCTTTGTCGATGCTTTTGGGGTAGAAACGGATTATCTTTTTGGTTGTATGATCGATGCAGTTGATCCCGTTTGAAGTTGCGATCCAGATATTCTTCCGGTCGTCTTCAGCAAATCCCCGGATATAGTTGTCGGTCAATGTGGCGTTGTTGTTTACCTCATTCTGATAGATGACAAATTCATACCCGTCATAGCGGTTTGCTCCGTTGCGTGTCCCGAACCAGATGTAGCCGTCCGAATCTTGGAAAATATCAAGAACGGAAACTTGCGACAGGCCATCTTCTACTCCCAGGTGGGAGAAGAAGAAATTTATGCTATATGCCGGGGTTGCATATAGCATAACCATATATATGATGAATGCGGTATAGAGTCTTTTTATCATTTGTAGTTTTTATTAAATTAGACCTTTATAGGGGTGTAACTCTGCAAAGATAACGATTTAGAGACGATCTTGAACAGGATTGAGATGATTTTACACGGTGGATTTGTCAGGTAATCCTATTTTTGTAACTCAATCAATTAAAACATCATGAATAAACGAGTATTAAGTTTAACCTTATTGCTGGCCTGTTTCAGTTTGATGATGCAGGCTGAAGGCCGGATTGTCGAGTCGTTTAACTCCGGCTGGGTATTTAAGAAAGCGCCGGCAGGCAAGGAACTGGCCGTCAATGCGCCCAAATGGGAGAGTGGATGGACCGAGGTCGAGATTCCTCATACATGGAATGCGAAAGACATGCAGGTGCAGTTCGATAATTTCTATGAAGGGCCTGCCTACTACAAAAAGCACTATTTCTTCCCTGTCGAAATGGAAGGGAAACGCGTGTTTCTCCGCTTTGAAGGTGTGGGAGCCGTTGCGGAAGTGTATGTGAACGGTTCGCTTGTTGCGACTCATAAAGGGGCCTATTCCGCTTTTTCATGCGAGATCGGCACGGTGCTGAAGCCGGGAGCGGATAACGAGATCATTGTGAAAGCCGACAATGCGTCACGTCCGGATGTGATTCCTGTCAACCATGTGCTTTTCGGCGTCTATGGCGGGATGTACCGTCCGGTTTGGTTGATCGTGACAGACCCTTATAATATCTGTGTGACCGATTGTGCATCTTCCGGTGTTTACATTACCCAGAAGAATGTCTCCAAAAAGCAAGCGGATGTAAAAGTAAAGGTGAAGTTGGATAATGGAACACTGCAACCTGCTCCGCTCACTTTGCAGAACACGATTTATGACCAGGAAGGGAAACAAGTCGCGACCCAGAGCCGTTCATTCGACCTCGCGGCACAGGGTGTACAGTCGTTCGAAGCCGATTTCAAGATTAAGAATCCCACCTTATGGCAAGGACGGAAGAACCCTTATTTATATAAAGTCGTGAGCCGCCTCGTCCGGGACGGGAAAGTGATCGACGAAGTGGTACAGCCGTTGGGCTTGCGCAAGTATGAGATCGTTGCCGGCAAAGGGTTCTATCTGAATGGCGAGAAATATCCGATGTACGGCGTTACCCGCCATCAGGACTGGTGGGAGCTGGGCAGTGCGTTGAAGAATGAAAATCATGACTTCGACTTGGCTACTATTATGGATATCGGTGCGACGACCGTCCGTTTTGCCCATTACCAGCAGTCGGACTACCTCTATTCGCGTTGCGACAGCTTAGGGCTGATCATCTGGGCGGAGATTCCTTTCGTGAACCGTGTCTCCGGGCAGGAGGCCGAAAATACCCGAAGCCAGCTCCGCGAATTGATCCGCCAAAGCTTCAACCACCCTTCGATCTATGTCTGGGGGCTGCATAACGAAGTCTATCATCCGCACGAATATACCAAGGAACTGACTAAGTCTCTGCATGACCTTGCAAAGACAGAAGATCCCGACCGTTACACTGTTTCGGTAAACGGCTACGGACACATGGAGCATCCGGTCAACCTGAACGCCGATATACAGGGAATGAACCGCTATTTCGGCTGGTATGAAAAGAAATTGCAGGATATCGAACCGTGGGTGGAAGGCTTGGAGAAGAACTATCCGGACCAGAAACTGATGCTGACGGAATACGGAGCCGATGCCAACTTGTTGCACCAGACGGAATATCTGGAGAACTCGTTGAACTGGACGAAGCCTTTCTATCCGGAAACGTTCCAGACGAAAACACACGAATACCAGTGGAGCGTGATTGCAGGGCATCCGTATATCGTCGCTTCTTATTTATGGAACACTTTCGATTTTGCCACTCCTCTGGCCAACCGCGGCGACCTTCCCGCCCGTAACATGAAGGGGCTGGTGACGTTCGACCGCAAGACGAAGAAAGACTCTTATTTCTGGTACAAGGCGAACTGGAGCGAAGACCCTGTCCTCTACCTGACACAGCGCCGGAATGTGGATCGCGAAAAGAAAGTCACTTCCATCACTGTCTATTCCAATATCGGCGAGCCGAAAGTCTTCTTGAACGGCCAGGAGCTGTCCGGCATCCATAAAGGTTATACCGACGTACATTATATCATAGACAATGTCACCCTCAAAGACGGAAAGAACGTCGTGAAAGCTGTCGTCCAGAGTGACGGTAAGACATACGAAGACACCATCGAATGGATGTACACCGGAGAGAAAAAGAGGGAAGCGGATTCCTTCTCCATCAAAGGGGTACATGCTGGGTTTGAATAAAAAAACAACATACTAATTAAATATAGCTGGCCTTGACTGTAGACGTCACTGAAGTTCGCCCGATTTGTGCAGCTTTAGTGGCGTTTTTTCATATCCAATCATATATTAAAGGTTCCTTGGAGGTGGTTATATTTAAATTTAAATCAGACAATATCCCCCAATAAAATAAATATCTACAATAAACCATTGTCTCCTAACACTATACTAGAAATAGTAGTTTGTTAAAAAATATTACCCTTGCTACTAATTACAACTATATGGGGTAGGAAATCGAATTAGATGCAGTAGTAGTTTCGATTTGAACCAATGGCTTTTTTACCTTTATTACAATAAGGGTAAAAAAAGACATATCGAGGAAAAAGCGGATTTACCATTCCGATGAATGGATGTGTATAAACGAATCTGAAGAAGGCAAATCTGACATTTTGCAAAAAAACAAAATCGTCAGTAAAATTTCTCATCACACAAAGAGTTATATTAATTCCTTTTCTTACTTTTGCAAGAAACCGTATCAGAGATAGCAGATGGGTAAAGGAACAAAAAGCATAGCCTTTTATTTGATGATGATCTTGGTCTTTGGCTCACTTATGTATTTCATAGTCAAAGAAGGAGAAAGCCAGCAGGTCGGAACAGCCGTTCAGACCATGCAAAATGCCCCCAAAACGATGGGGGAAGGCTTTCTTGTGTTCTGGGATTCGGTTACTCATCACATCCAATCGTCGATGGGAATCCTCCTTCTGCAAATCATTACCATATTAATCGTCTGCCGCCTGTTCGGCTGGATGTTCCAAAAGATCGGCCAACCCACTGTCATCGGTGAAATCGTAGCCGGTATTGTACTCGGTCCGTCCGTGCTCGGCCACCTCCTGCCGGGAGTATCCGCGTTTCTTTTTCCACTCGAGTCATTAGGCAATATCACCATATTAAGCCAATTCGGCCTCATTCTTTTCATGTTTGCCATCGGTATGGAACTGGATATCGGCGAAGTCCGCAAAAAATTGAAAGAGACCATCCTGATCAGCCACACCAGTACGGTCGTGCCGTTTTTCTTCGGTATGCTGACAGCCTATTATGTCTATGGATCTTATGCTCATAAAGGGACGCCGTTTCTCTCGTTCGCCCTCTTTATCGGGATTGCCATGAGTATCACGGCCTTTCCCGTTCTGGCCCGTATTATTCAGGAAAAGGGGTTGACCAAAACACATTTGGGAACTATCTCATTGGCAAGTGCAGCCAACGGAGATATCACAGCCTGGTGCCTGTTGGCCGTCGTGATTGCTATCGCTCAGGCCGGCAGTATGCTGAGTGCCGTTTACAATATATTGTTTTCCATCCTGTATATCCTCTTCATGTTTCTTGCCGTTCGTCCTTTCTTACGGATGATCGGGCACATATACCATAATAAAGAGGTAATCGACAAAGCACTGGTAGCCTTGATGTTCCTATTACTGATCGTATCCTCCTATTTTACTGAAATATTGGGGTTGCATGCTCTCTTCGGCGCCTTTATTGCAGGCGTGGTCATGCCGGGAAACATCAAATTCCGCAAGATCATGACAGAGAAGGTGGAAGACGTGTCATTGGCGCTTTTCCTTCCGCTTTTCTTTGTCTCGACCGGATTGCGTACGGAGATCGGCTTGTTGAACACTCCGGAACTTTGGGCCATGTGCGGAATCTTCATAGTAGTGGCTATTATCGGTAAGTTCGGAGGAGCACTGTTTTCCGCCCGTTTTGTCGGTGAAAGCTGGAAAGACAGTCTTTATATCGGGGCCTTGATGAATACGCGCGGTCTGATGGAACTGGTCGTGCTGACGATCGGCTATGAGATGAAGATATTGCCGCCTTCCATTTTCGTCATGTTGGTGCTGATGACATTGGTCACGACCTTTATGACGATACCGTTGGTCTCGTTCATTAAATTATGTTTCAAGACACGCGAAAAGATCAAGGAACACCAGGTTTATGCGGACCCGACCGATGGGATATTCAAGGTGCTCCTTTCATTCGGACGTGCCGGAAACGGACAGATTATGCTCGATGTCGCCCACCAGATGTTTGCCCGTGGGAAGAACAAACTGGACCTGACGGCGCTTCACCTGACCGTCGGCTCCGATGTCAATCCGTTGCATACAGATAATTTCGAGGAAGTGAGTTTCGGCCCTATCCTGTATGGAGCCAAAAAATTAGGCATGAACATCCATACACGCTACGAGGTTTCGAATAACGCCGGACAGGATATTTGCGACATCGTCAATAACGAAGGATTCGACTTCCTGCTGGTCGGTTCCGGTATCTCCATGAGCGACTCGCCGGACGATATCGCGGCTACCCGCTACCGTACCTCTTTCTATAACCGCTTTTTCAAACGCTTCAAAGCTCCCGAATCCTGGTTTTATCCCGGAGCATTGCTGAAAGACAAGACCAAGATGTTTATCGCCCGCAGCAATTGCGACGTCGGTGTGTTCATCAACCGCAATTTTGTGAAGGCTTCCAATACATTGGTCGTCATCAGCTCCGAAGAAGACCTCTTCCTGCTCGACTACACAAGGACATTGCTGAAAGCGACTCACGGTTCCGCAGGCATTGTAGCCAAGATATCCACCACGACGCCCGGACATGACCGGATTGTCAAAGAACTTTGGGATTTCGTCTCGTCTACCCCGCAAACTCATTTGCTGCCGGATAAAGACCTGACACCGGGATTGTTCAATAGCTATAACTTCATGCTGATCGGCTACAACACCTGGAACGATGTATCCGAACATCGTAAAGAGGCACTTCAAAAAATGCCGTCGACATTAATTTTGAATAAGAACAAACGGAATTCTTCGGATAATTAACCCGAAGCTTATGCATTTTATGTGAGTTTTTTCTTCTATCTTTGTGCGAAACCAATCTCAAAAAATCATGGAGTCGCTAAATCTAATAAAGAATGACCCTTGGCTGGCCCCCTATAAGGAGGCGATCGAAGGACGATACCAATATGTGGTAAACAAAGAAAAGAGCTTGACCGGTAACGGCAGACAGACGTTGTCGGAAATGGCTTCCGGGTATCTTTACTTCGGATTGCATAAAACAAAGAGTGGATGGGTTTTTCGTGAGTGGGCACCCAATGCCACCGCTATATACCTGATCGGAACTTTCAACGGATGGAAGAAAGACGACCGGTACAAGCTGCAACGGTTGGGCAATGGCGTTTGGGAGATCACGCTTGCAGAAGATTTGCTGCATCATGAAGACCTGTTCAAACTTCTGGTCGAATGGGAAGGAGGCAGCGGGGAACGTATTCCTGCATGGATACGGCGCGTCGTTCAGGATGAAAATACCAAAATTTTCAGCGCGCAAGTATGGAATCCGGAGAAACCTTATGTATTCAAGCATAAGCGGTTTAAGCCTAATGTCTCTCCTTTGTTGATTTATGAATGCCATATCGGTATGGCTTCGAATGAAGAAAAAGTCGGCAGTTACGACGAATTCCGCCGTATGGTCTTACCTCGTATTGCGAAGGAAGGATATAATGCCATTCAGATCATGGCTATTCAGGAACATCCTTATTACGGCTCGTTCGGTTATCATGTCAGCAGCTTCTTTGCCGCATCTTCCCGTTTTGGAACGCCGGAAGAGCTGAAACAGTTGATAGACGAGGCTCATGGCATGGGGATCGCCGTAATTATGGATATCGTACATAGCCATGCTGTCAAGAACGAAGTAGAAGGACTCGGACGTTTCGATGGGTCTTACACGCAATATTTCCTGGGCGGTGCTCGTCGCGAGCATCCGGCTTGGGACTCTCTCTGTTTCGACTATGGGAAGAATGAAGTGCTTCATTTTCTGTTGTCGAACTGCAAGTTCTGGCTGGACGAATATAAGTTCGACGGTTTCCGTTTCGATGGCGTGACCTCGATGCTTTATTACAGTCACGGGTTGGGCGAGGCATTCTGCAATTACAGTGATTATTTTAACGGCCATCAGGATGGTGATGCCATTGCGTATCTGACGTTGGCTAATAAATTGATCCACGAAGTCAATAAGAATGCGATTACGATTGCCGAAGAAGTCAGCGGGATGCCCGGTTTGGCTGCTAAATATGAAGATGGAGGTTATGGTTTCGACTATCGTATGGCAATGAATATTCCCGATTACTGGATCAAGACGATCAAGGAAAAGAAAGACGAAGACTGGCATCCTTCTTCTATTTGGTGGGAGACAACGAACCGCCGTGCCGACGAAAAGACAATCAGCTATGCGGAAAGTCATGACCAGGCGTTGGTGGGTGACAAGACGATCATTTTCCGCCTGATCGATGCCGATATGTATTGGCATATGCAGAAAGACGATCATAATTTTATGGTGGAACGCGGTGTGGCTTTGCATAAAATGATCCGTCTGGTTACGGCCTCCACCATCAACGGAGGCTATCTGAACTTTATGGGAAATGAATTCGGACATCCGGAATGGATCGATTTTCCGCGCGAAGGAAATGGCTGGTCGCATAAGTATGCACGCCGCCAATGGGATTTGGTCGATAATATGGATTTGAAATATCATTTCTTGGGCGATTTCGATCGTGAAATGTTGGAGATGATCCGTAGCGTGAAGAACTTCCAGTCCACTCCGATACAGAAAGTCTGGGATAACGATGGAGATCAGATTTTGGCTTATATGCGGAAAAATCTGGTATTCGTATTCAATTTCAGTCCGACAAAATCGTTTACCGATTACGGCTTCCTTGTGCCGAAGGGAGAATATGAAGTGCTGCTGAATACCGATGCCACCCGTTTCGGAGGTTTCGGGCTCGCGGATGACTCCATTCACCATTTCACACAGTTTGACCCGTTATATAAAAAAGAGAAGAAAGAATGGCTCAAATTATACATTCCGGCACGTAGCGCCGTCGTATTGAGGAAAATGAAATGAGTTTTAAATTTATGATTTATGATTTATGATTTATGCGTTGACCACAAATCATAAATCATAAATCATAAATCTGACGAATCCGACAAATCATAAATCATCAATCATAAATTACTCATGTTATATCCAATGACATTTAAGCCTATCCTTAAGAGTATTATCTGGGGAGGCTCTGACATCTGCCCGTTTAAGGGGATCACTCCGGTACAGGAAGGTATCGGCGAAAGTTGGGAACTTTCACATGTTGAGGGGAATTATTCCGTTGTGGATAATGGTGCACTCGAAGGTAAAACGCTGGATGAACTGATCCGTACATATGGCAAACAACTGTTGGGGGAAAAGGTGGTCGAACAGTTCGGTTCCACATTTCCTTTATTGATCAAGTTTATTGATGCACGCGATGATTTGTCTATCCAGGTTCATCCGGATGACGAATTGGCTAAGAAGCGTCATAATTCTTTCGGCAAGACAGAAATGTGGTATGTGATCAACGCAACCAAAGGTGCCGGTTTGTATTCTGGTTTTTCAAAGCAGATCGATGCGGATGAATATGTGAAACGTGTCGAGGACAATACGATCATGGACGTGCTACAGCGTTACGAAGTGAATCCGGGCGATGTTTTCTTCTTGCCTGCAGGTCGTGTACATGCAATTGGGGCCGGTTGCTTCATCGCTGAAATTCAGCAGACAAGCAATATCACCTATCGTATATATGATTATGACCGTAAGGGACCGGACGGAAAAGGGCGCGAATTGCATACCGAACTGGCAAAGGATGCGATCGACTATACTTTGTATCCGGACTACCGCACCCATTACAAGGCGCATACGAATGCGACCGTAGAACTTGCCGCCTGCAAGTATTTTACAACGAATTTGCTGGATGTCGATACGATCATGGTTCGTGATTTCTCTGAGCTGGATTCTTTCGTCGTTTATATTTGTATGGAAGGTAAAGCTTCTATCCGTGATAATAAAGGCAATGAAATTTATATTCACCAGGGACAAACAGTCCTGATTCCGGCTGATACGGATGTCGTGACGATTTCACCGGTTCCGGGTGCCAAGTTCATGGAGACGTATATTGGATAAAGGCGGTGTGTCAAAATCTCCTTGATAAAATGCCGCAGGTTTTCCGGATCATCCGGAGGCCTGCGGCATTTGTTTTTATTCGATTGTCAACTCTAATCTCTGTAAGGCTTTATCGTCGGATGAACCGCCGTAAAGTATCTGGTATTTTCCGGGGCGGACTTCCATCGTTTGTGTATTGTCGTTAAAGGAGTGGAATGTTTCGGGAGCCAGTTCGATGTTGACTTCCTGACTGTCGCCAGCTTTTACGTGTACACGCAAGAAGGCCTTCAGCGCCTTGATCGGTCCTTCCGGATCGTTCGGATTTTTGATGTAGATTTGGGCGACTTCGTCACCATCCATTTTGCCGGTGTTGGCAATGTCGAACGTCAGTGTAACAGATTGGTCTTTGGCAATCTTGCCAGAAGACAGCTTCGCATTCCGATAGGCAAAGTTCGTGTAGCTCAAGCCATATCCGAACGGATAAAGCGGCGTTTCGGTCATATAACGATAGGTACGGCCTTTCATGCTGTAATCTTCGAAGTCCGGCAACTGGTCGATCGATTTATAGAATGTGACCGGCAGGCGGCCTGACGGGTTATAGTCGCCAAACAGGATGTCGGCAACTGCTGTTCCGGCTTCCTGTCCGCCATACCAGGCATTCAGAATGGCGTCGATGTTGGCCTCTTCCCAGTTCAAAGCCAGAGCACTACCCGTACAAAGCACATAAACAACCGGCTTGCCTGTCGCCTTCAGTGCTTTTACCATTTCTTGCTGTACTTTCGGCAGTTCGATATTGGTGCGGTCTCCTTTTTTGAAACCTTCCACGTTGACCGGCATTTCTTCACCTTCCAGGCGGGGAGAAATACCTCCGACATAGACAATCACATCCGCATCTTTGACTTTGGCGGCTGTAGCGGCATAATCGACAGGCCGACGCGTACCGATCTGGAAATTGAGGTCGGCGCTGCCCATGCGTTGCATATATTCGATCTTGACAGGATATTTCTTTCCCTTTTCTGCATTCAGCATATACGTCTTTTCCGCTCCGTATTCGTTTTCCCATACTTCGGCTACTTTTTCATCTCCGATAAAGAGACGGAAGGCGTCGTTTCCTGACAACTTGATCTCGACCTGTTCCGTCTCAGGCGCTTCAAACTCGCCGGTGAAACGTGCTGTGAAGTTTATCAGGTTTACATTCGGTGCGAACTGCGTGTTTCCACCTGTCGTATAATGCAACTGGCTTGCTAAACCTTTGTAAGCCGCTTCTCCCTTGAATTCCGTATTGTTGAAAAATTCGGAAGCGAATCCCTGTCCGGCAGAGGAGGTGATGTGGCTGCCCAAGTCTTGGATTACGAAGTCGGCGGCATGATTACATCCCAATTCGTAGATGACTTCTGTATCGGGTACTTTGTTGCGGATACCTTCCAATATTGTTACGGTATGTGTTGGGAAGCCATTGTAGTTCGCCCAAAGCATGGTCGAGTCGGCAGCGTTCGGACCGACAACCGCAATTTTCCGGATCGTTTTACTCAGCGGCAGTGTGTTGTTCTTGTTCTTCAGCAACACCATACTCTTATGCGCCATTTCGAGTGCTTGGGCCACATGTTCGGGGCTTTCCACCACATTGTACGGGATTTGTGCATAAGGAACCTGTTCGTCCGGATCGAACATGCCTAATTCAAAACGCCCTTTCAGCAGTCGGCGGAGGGACACATCCAGATCGTTTTCGGATATCTTTCCGTCCTTCAGAGCTTTGACCAAAGCTCGGTAGCTGTTGCCGCATTCCAGGTCTGTGCCGTTCAGGACGGCATCGGCAGAGGCACTTTCCGCATCGGGATGTGTTTCGTGGCGAGGCGTGCGTTCGTCCCGTTCCCAGAAGTCATTGATCGCACCGCAGTCGGAGAGGATGATGTTTTCATATCCCCAACTGTTCCGGAGGATGTCGATGAGCAGTTTGTCGCTGCTACAGCAGGGCTTGCCTTGATAGCGGTTGTAGGCGCACATGACTTCCTGTACATTCCCTTCTTTCACTAAGGCTTCAAAAGCCGGCAGGTAGGTTTGCCATAGATCACGAGGTGTCACCGTTACATCGAATTCGTGACGGTTCCATTCCGGCCCGCTATGGACTGCATAATGCTTGGCGCAAGCATGTGTCTTGAAGTATTTGGGATCGTCTCCCTGCAAGCCTTTCACTACGGCAACGCCCATCCGTTCTGTCAGGTACGGATCTTCTCCATAGGTTTCCATGCCACGTCCCCAACGGGGATCACGGAAGATATTGATATTCGGGGTCCAGAAGGTCAAGCCTTTGTAGCGGTCGTATTCTTTATCCTTTTGATACTGATGGTATTTGGCGCGGGCTTCGTCGCTTACCATCGTGAATGTCTCATACAGTGCGTCGTCATCAAAAGTAGCCGCCATCGCGATTGCTTGTGGGAAAACGGTCGCTTTTCCGGCACGTGCGACACCGTGCAAGGCTTCGTTCCACCAATCGTATTGGGGAATTCCGAGACGTTCGATTGCCGGAGTCGTATTCATCATTTGTCCGACCTTCTCTTCCGCAGTCAGACGCTTCAAGAGGTCGTCTATACGTTCGTCGATAGGGAGATCGGGGTTGCGGAACGGATAATCTTCTTGTCTTTGACTACAAGAAACAGACAGCAATAATGTCAATGCTGCCACCGTCAGATGTTTCATTCTCATGTTATTAAATTTTAGATATTGTATGATTTACGTTTTATCTTATTGTAAGATGTTTGTTATTAGATATTTATTGTGATAAATTGTGTTGCAAAACTAATGGTTTACTTGCATTTCTTCAAGTAGAATTACTTAAAATAGGTTACTTCGTCCGTTATTTTAGCAAATGTCCTATTTTTGTAAGATCGAATAATAAAAAGAAAAAGAGATGAAGAAGTTTTTAAGTATGCTTTTGGTAGCGGTGGGACTTGTGTCTTGTGGAGATGATGATAAGCCGTATATTCCCGAGTTGAATAAACTGACGAGTGTAACATGTACGAAAAACGGAAATGCTTTTTTTAACGCGGATATCACTTACGATCAGGACAAGCAAATCAATCGGATTATATTGACTACGGAAGGAAACCAGTTTACCGATAATTATATTATTGTAGACAAGACGATTTCCGTAAGCGGGGTGAAGATGGTTGACGGTTCTCCGACTAATCCGTTTGTTCATACGGTTTACACGTTGAGCGGAAATATGATTGCGGCCAAGGAAGAAAAATCCGAAAACAAGTATATGAGCAATGCTGTGTACACTGCTGTAGAAAACAGGTACACCTATAGCTCTAATTGGCTGAAGTCGGTTTCGCAGGTTATCCAATGGCCGAATGAGAACGGTTCGGGTTATCAGACAAGAGAGATGGGTGAGGTAGATCGCTATTCATGGGAAAATGGAAACGTGGTGCATTACGCTTACCTGCCACAACAAGAGATTACATACGAATATGACTCTCAATTGCGTCCGGAAAACTTCCCGTTCCGGGTTGTCAATTCATTCCGGCCGGTCGGCTTTGATATGATCTCTCCGTTGAACCTGCTGTATGGGAAGATGAATCAGAATCTGCCGACCCGCGCCTATTGGTATAATGTCTCTGCTGCTACGGATATCTGTGCCGAATATACATTCCGCTATACATTGACCGGTGATTATATCACAGGCATGACGATTGAAGAAAAAATCAATCCTGTGAATGGTGTTACTGCGGAAAACAACACGTATGAATATGCGTTTGTCTATAATTTCGTGGCAGAACAGAAGTAGAGAGCTCTACTTCAATAAATCGGGGCGTAGCCGGGCAGTTCTTTCTTGAGCTTGCGCGAGGCGCCACTCCTCAATCTTGCGTTGATGTCCGGATAGGAGGACTTCAGGGACTTTCCATCCATTATAATCGGCTGGCCGGGTATAGACCGGAGGAGCCAACAAATTATCCTGGAACGAGTCGGAGAGGGCGCTTTGCTCGTCGCCGATTGCTCCGGGAATGAGGCGTACGACGGCATCTGTGATGATGGCGGCAGCCAGCTCACCTCCTGTCAGGACATAATCGCCGACGGATATTTCCTTTGTTATCAGATGTTCGCGGATGCGGTAGTCGATTCCTTTGTAATGCCCGCAAAGGATAATCAGATTGTTCAGCATCGACATGCTGTTTGCCATCGGCTGGTTGAAGGTCTCCCCATCCGGCGATGTGTAAATAACTTCATCATATTCCCTTTCGCTTTTCAAAGCCGAGATGGCTCGGTCGATGGGCTCGATCTGCATCACCATGCCGGCTTCACCCCCGAAAGGATAATCATCCACACGCCGCCATTTGTTGGTCGTGTAATCCCGCAGGTTATGCAAATGTATTTCAGCCAAACCTTTGTCTTGTGCCCGTTTCACAATGGAGCAGTTCACCATTCCTTCGATCATCTCGGGAAGTACGGTCAGTATATCTATGCGCATCATATTTTATTTCAGATTTATGGTGCAAATGTAGGAGATTTCCGATAGTCTGCAAAATAAAGTTCCATGGGCATGAAATTTTAGCTCCATGAGCATGGAACTAAGTTTTCCCTTGCATGAAACGAAGGTTTCGCCTTAAGAAACTTCTTGGAACTATCATATTTAAATAATTATTTGTACTTTTGTCCGTCAATTTGGCGTAGGCCGGACGGCCCCGTCTCTTTACTGAATAAATTTTAAAGCGATGAATATATCTTACAATTGGCTGAAAGATTATCTTGATTTTGATTTACAGCCTGATGAAGTAGCAGCAGCACTGACCTCCATCGGTTTGGAAACCGGCGGAGTAGAAGAAGTTCAAACCATTAAAGGCGGATTGGAAGGACTTGTCATCGGTGAAGTTCTTACTTGCGAAGAACACCCGAATTCCGATCATTTGCACATTACAACCGTGAATGTCGGCGGTGCGGAGCCTTTGCAGATTGTTTGTGGCGCACCGAATGTGGCTGCCGGACAGAAAGTGGTTGTTGCTGTAAACGGTACTAAATTGTATGATGGTGACGAGTGCTTTACGATCAAGCGCTCCAAAATCCGTGGCGTTGAATCGAACGGTATGATCTGTGCTGAAGATGAAATCGGTATAGGGACGGATCATGCAGGTATCATCGTTCTACCGGCCGACGCGGTAGTCGGTACTCCGGCCAAAGAATATTATAATGTAAAGAGCGACTATGTGCTGGAAGTCGATATCACACCGAACCGCGTGGATGCCACTTCCCATTTCGGTGTAGCCCGCGACTTGGCCGCTTACCTGAAACAGAACGGTAAACCTGCCAACCTGAAACGTCCGAATGTGGATGCTTTCAAGATTGATGATGAAACTCCGGCTATCGAAGTAGTCGTTGAAAATACGGAAGCCTGCCTGCGCTATTCAGGCATCACGATCAAAGGTGTGACTGTGAAGGAAAGCCCGGAATGGTTGCAGAATCGTTTGAAGGTGATCGGTCTGCGTCCGATTAATAACGTGGTGGATGTCACGAATTATATTCTGCATGGTGTAGGACAGCCTTTGCACTCTTTTGATGCCGATAAGGTTAAAGGTAATAAAGTCGTGGTGCGCTCGGCGAAGGAAGGTTCCAAGTTCGTTACGCTCGATGGTGTGGAACGCACGTTGACCGACCGCGACCTGATGATTTGCAATAAGGAAGAAGCCATGTGCATTGCGGGCGTAT
>OGGE01000361.1_pt1 | contig 38697 bp, 34 predicted proteins | sample 1571121 | NCBI WGS metagenome assembly OGGE01 (sample SAMEA2581959, study PRJEB24529) | metagenome | biome: Human gut stool | place: China | collected 2011
TCTCCATATAGCGGTCGCAGTCACAGCCCACGCCGCAGGTCGGCTTGCCGCAGCCGTACTCGGGGCCGCGGTCAAAGTAGATCTCAGAGCAGGGGCCGCAGGGGCCGGAGCCGTGCTCCCAGAAGTTGTCCTCCTTGCCCAGACGCACCATGTGGTCCGGAGCAATGCCCACCTTCTTGGTCCAGATATCGTAGGCCTCGTCGTCCTCTTCGTAGACGGAGATGTGCAGCTTATCCTTGGGGATGGCCATCCACTCGTCGCTGGTCAGGAACTCCCATGCCCAGGGAATGACCTCTTCCTTGAAGTAGTCCTGGAAGGAGAAGTTGCCCAGCATCTCAAAGAAGGTGCCGTGGCGGGCGGTGATGCCCACGCGCTCGATATCCGGGGTGCGGATGCACTTCTGGCAGGTGGTCACACGGTGGCGGGGAGGCTCTTCCTGCGCCAGGAACCACTTTTTCATGGGGGCCATGCCGCTGTTGATCAGCAGCAGGCTGGGGTCGTTCTTCGGCACCAGCGGGAAGCTGTCCAGACGCAGGTGGCCCTTGCTCTCAAAGAAGCTCAGGTACTTTTCACGCAGTTCATTCAAACCGGTCCATTGCATAGGTTTTCTCTCCTCAATTGTCCTTGGCGTTTGCACGTCAGTTTTTATGATGTTATGGCAGAGGGGCGGGCAGGCGCAAAAACAAAAACAGCCTCATCCCAAAAGGGACGAGGCTGTGTAAAACTGCTCCGTGGTACCACCCAAATTGCAAAGGATAAAACTGCTTGTCCCCTGCCGCTTTCGGCGCGGTAACGCTGCGCTGCGTCCGACTTGTTTCGCCGGAAGCTCCGGGGCGGCACGAAACGAGACCTGCCGGAGCGCCTTGCAGCTGGGAGCGCTCTCTCTGGGCGGCGGTGTGCATTTCTGACCCCATCATTGCCATCTGTCATAATTCACGTTTTGCCGCAAAGGCGCATATCCGCCCCTTGCGTACACTTAAATTATAGCATGGGCTCTGCGTTTGTCAACTCTTTTCCGGCAAAAACCTTTCCTTACAGACGAGGCAGCGCCTGAGACATCACGGCACCCAGATGCGGCGCACTTCCTGCACCCTGCCGCCCTGCACCACCAGCGTGGTATTATACACCGTCCAGTTGTCCGGGTCCGCATTGATGGCAGCCGCCACGGCCGAAGCGCCGGTGGTCTCCACCGCTTCGGCCTGCGGGTCAGCAGAGCTGTCCTTCAGCACCACGTTCTTCGCCAGCGGCAGCGTCTTTTCGCCCATCTCATAGTAGACAGGGTAGTCGTCAAAGGTCATCGTGCGGTAGGTGTCATCCTCCAGTAGCAGGTCAAGACCGTACTGCTCCTCCATGCCGCCATTGATGGTGACAAGATGGTACTGATCGTTTTTCTCGATGCTCTTCACTGCAACGGTCACAAACTGGTTCCATGCAGCACCCTCTTCGTGGAGGGTGATCTGATCCCCAACGGCAAGTTTTTCAACATCTTCTTTTTTATAAATGTCACAGCTGAAGATCTTTGCAGTCAGGCTGCCGCCCTGCACACCGGAGGTGATCTCCGCCGGAATAAAGGTGACCGTGTCCTCCCTGTCGAGGTCATCCAGCGTCCACGTCAGCATGTTGATGGGCTCCGTGACCCCTTCCTCTGCCACATGGGAGGAGGCCGGCACTGCACTGGATGCAGGCGTGCTTGCAGCTGTACCGGGGCTGCCGCAGGCCGTCAGTGCGATGCCCGCAGCCAGAACAGCCAGAATCTTATATTTCAGGTTCATAAAAATGCCTTCTTTCTTGACGCGGTAGATTTATTCCGCTACAATAAAAACGATTCAAAGACACATTCTATTTCAAGATAGAGAGGAAAATTTCCGTGAAAATCTTAAAAGTAAAATGTCTGGCCCCCACCCGGCTCGACAACTATCTGATGCAGCAGTTCCCGGCGCTGAACCCGGGCCGCCTGAACAAGGCCCTGCGGGAGAACAAGATCAAGCTGAACGGCAAAAAGCAGCCCCTTTCCACCCGCGTGATGGCAGGCGACGAGATCAAGCTGTTCATCCTGGATGAGGTGCTGGATGCCGACAAGCGGGTGGAAGGCCCGGCGTGGAAGAACGCCCGCGGCCCGGCACAGGTCATCTACGACTGCCCGCAGATCCTGGTGGTGAACAAACCCGCTGGCCTTGCCGTGGACGGCCCCGAGGACGACACCCTGCTCAACCGTGCTCTGCTCTACCTCAACCAGCAGGGCGAGTACAAGGAGAACGATCTGTACACCCCGGCCCTCTGCCACCGGCTGGACACCGGCACCAGCGGCTTGGTCATCATCGCCAAGACCCCCGAGGCTGAGCAGCTGTTCCTTGAGGTCATCAAGAACCGCGAGGTCAAAAAGACCTACCTCTGCGTCACCTTTGGCCGCCCCACCCCGCCGGACGGCACCCTGGGCGGCTACCTGCTCAAGGATGCAGACCGGGGCATCGTGAAGATCGTGCCCGACAAGCAGCCCGGTGCCAAGGACGTGGAGACCCAGTACGAGACCGTTGCCGTCTCTGGCCGTCTGGCCCTGCTCAAGGTCCGGCTCATCACCGGCCGCACCCATCAGATCCGCGCCCACATGGCAAGCATCGGCTGCCCCATCCTGGGCGACAGCAAGTACGGCAACAACACCGCCAACCGGGAACTCAAGCTCAAGTATCAGGCCCTCTGCGCCTGGGAGCTCGTTCTCCCCCGCTTTACCTCCCTCGACTTCGCCGACCTTTCCGGCAAGACCTTCCGCGCACCGAAGCCCTGGTATTACCAGCAGGTGCTGGATGGAACGCTGAAGTAATTTTTTGATATGCAGCAAAAAGCGGCACCTCTCCGTGCAAACGGAAAGATGCCGCTTTTCTTATGCTAGTTCATCAGATCCTCACCATATCCCGGGTGATCTCGGCCAGAGAGTGTGCACCGCACATCTGCATGGTATCGGCCAGCTCGGCGGCGATTTTGTCGATGTAGCACTTCACGCCTTCCTCGCCGCCGCCGTAGACTGCGGTGACAAAGGGGCGGCAGATGAGCACCGCGTCAGCGCCCAAAGCCAGCGCTTTGAACACATCCACGCCGGAGCGGATGCCGCCATCCACCAGAATCTTCACGCCGCTGCCCTTGAGGGCCTCAGCGATCTCCGGCAGGACCTCGGCAGTGGCGGGGCACTGATCCAGCACACGACCGCCGTGGTTGGAGACCACGATAGCAGCAGCACCGGCCTCCTTGGCCTTGAGGGCACCCTTGACGGTCATCACACCCTTGACGATGAAGGGGCGCTCAGCCAGCTTGACGATCTCGGCCAGCTCGGCAACGCTCTTGCTGCCGGCGGGCGGGGTCATATTCTTCAGGAAGGGCAGACCGGCGGCATCCACATCCATGGCAACGGCAAAGCAGCCGCTGGCCTTGGCCTGCTCCATCTTGGCCTTGACCGTGTCGATGTTCCAGGGCTTGATGGTGGGCACGCCGCAGCCGCCTGCAGCGCCAATGGCCTTGGTGGCCATAGTCATCACGTCGGGGTTGGTGCCGTCACCGGTAAAGGCGGCAATGCCGTTTTCGGCGCAGGCGCGCACCAGCACATCATTGTAGGTCATATCGGTGTAGGTGTCGGAATAGTGGAGGTTCACCGCACCCACAGGGCCTGCAAAGAAGGGATACTTGAAGGTTTTGCCAAACAGCTCCACACCGGTGTCGGGGGTGCCGTTCTCGCACAGGGTGTCCATGTTCACCCGGATCTCCGCCCACTTATTATAATTGCGGATGGCCGTATCGCCCACGCCCTTGGCACCGGGGCCGGGGATCTGGTTTTTACAGGCCACGCCGTTGCACACGGGGCAGGCCTTGCAGTACTGCCCGATGCACTGGCGGGCATTGTTCAAAACATCAGCGTAATTCATATTGCATCCTCCTGTTCAGGTTCTCTTTTTCGAGCGGAACCTGCAAATTCCAACCGTTCTCTGCCCACATCATAGTCCGTTTTTATGGGTTCGTCAAGGGGATCATCGGGTTCTGCTTTTTTAAACGAAAAAACGTATGGCGCAGACACGTCAATTTTTAGATTTTTCAAATTTTTTCAAAAAAATCCTTGACAAAAGTCATCCTTTCAGGTATTATAGTGGAGCGCTGAGGGCCACGGCCCGAAACGCTGAAAACTGAAGATGTGGAAAGATGGCTGAGTTGGTCTAAGGCGCACGACTGGAAATCGTGTAACGTGTCAAAAGCGTTCTGGGGTTCGAATCCCCATCTTTCCGCCAGAAACCCCGGAACGAATGTTCCGGGGTTTTTCTGTTGTTCAAACCTCTCAGTCCCGCCTAGGAGAGGTGGCATCCCGAAGGGATGACGGAGAGGTTTTATCTATAGGGATCTGTAAGAGAGAAAGGGAAAGTCAATGTCTATTACGATTGCAATGCCGCGCATGGTACCGAACCAGCTGCTGGCGGAGGCCCACGCAAAATATCCCGAAAGCCTTGCCCGGGCCGGGGCAGAGATGCGCTGGATCGAGCTGGACGACCCCGAAAAGGCCGTGCAGGATGCGCTGGCCTGTGACGGCCTGCTGCTGCCGGGCGGCGGCGACATCGACCCGAAATTCTACGGGCAGGAGCGCATCCCTGCCTGCGGTGAGCCCAACGTCCTGCGGGATACCGCCGAGCCGCTGCTGCTGCGCGCCTTCCTTGCCGCTGACAAGCCGGTGCTGGCCATCTGCCGGGGCATCCAGCTGATGAATGCTGCGCTGGGCGGCGATCTGTATCAGGACATCAAACCCTTTGAGCACGTCCCCCACAACGACCATTGGGGCAAGATCCACACCGTCACCGTGCGGCGGGACACCCTGCTCTCCCGCATTCTGGGGCAGGATACCGTACTGGTCAACAGCCAGCACCATCAGGCGGTGGACAAGGTCGCCCCCGGCCTTGTGCTGTCGGCCCTGAGCGAGGACGGCATCGTGGAGGGCATTGAGAAGCCGGACGCAAAGTTCTGCCTGGGCGTGCAGTGGCACCCTGAATGGCTCAGCGCCGCCGACCCCGCCATGCAGGGGATCTTTGATGCCTTTGTTGCAGCCTGCCGGTAATGCCCTATGAAGATTGCGATTTTAGGCACCAGCGGCAGCGGAAAATCCACCCTTGCCCAAACACTGGGGGCCGCTTATCATGCTCCGGTGCTGCATCTGGACACGGTGCATTTCCTGCCCGGATGGGTAGAGCGCCCGCTGGATGAGGAAAACGCCATTGTCCGCCGCTTTCTGGACACGCACGAAAGCTGGATCATCGATGGCAACTATACAAAGACCTGTTATGACCGGCGGCTGGAAGAAGCAGACCAGATCATCGTGCTCTGCTTTGGCCGTTTCACCTGCCTGAGCCGGGTACTGAAACGCTGGTGGAAAAACCGGGGAAAGGTGCGCTCCTCCTCCGCGCCGGGCTGTGAGGAAAAAATAGATGCGGAGTTCCTATGGTGGGTCCTGCATCAGGGCCGGACCCCCGCCAAACTGGCCGGATACCGGCGCATTGGTCAGCAATATCCAGAAAAGTTTGTTTTCCTCAAAAATCAAAGCCAACTTGAACGATTTTTAAGCTCTGGATCGTATTCCTTATAAAGAGAACAGGAGGTTCTGCCATGAAATCTTCCAAAAAGCGTTCCCGCGCCGTGGTCACGGTGGTGGCCTGCATTCTGGCGGTGTGTCTGGTGGCTGCGCTGGTCCTTTTCAGTCTGGTCAACAGCAAAGTCCGTGCCTTACAAAAGGGTGCGACCTTTGAGCTCAGCTATAATATCACCGCACAGAACAGCTCCAGTACCCCGGCCCTGTACAATATTCTGAAACAGGTGGGTGCAACCTCCGGCGATGTGGCCGGGCTGTATTCGCCGGGTCAGCTGCAATTGTACCTGTACCCCTCCGGCGGGCTTGCCCGCGCCGAGACCGGCGGCACCGATTTTTTCACCGACCTCTATATTGATGCCAACGACACCTACTTCGATGCCGGGCGGCTCTACCGCACCCTGCGGGATTCCATCGCGGACAGCGCGCCGCTGGTGGGTGCGTTCCTGCCGGAGTGGTCTCTGCCCAACTACATCACGCAGGCCCAGCTGGCAAAGATCCTCGGCGTGCCCAACACGCAGGTAGCCATGCAGGAGATGTCCGGCTATACCATGACCCTCAGCCGCCAGTGCGTCATCCACCCCGATTATGCCAAAAAGGGCTACATCTACTATCAGTTCCCGTCTGAGGGGGAGGATGCGGCTGTCCTTGTGGTGGGCCTGCCGCTGAAGTCCCTGCTCTTCGATGACACCATCCCCGTGGATGTCCATGTGGAGATCCCCGCCCACGGTGTCAACGCAGCCCTGAGCGGCACACTGAAAGCCGGTGTCAACAGCCTTTCGGCTCCCGTCAGTGTCATTTCGGACAGCGACATCGATTCCATCGTCCAGCTCCGGGAGCGTCTGGAGCAGTTTGCCGATCTCATCAACACAGCGTTGAAGCGTGTGCAGTAACAAAAAAGCAGAGCCGTGCAGCGTTTGAACTGCACGGCTCTTATCTGTTTCAGCGCTTATGTTCAATGTGTTCCTGGATCCATTTGCCGCCATCGCCGCTGCCCACCGCACTGTTATAGACAATGCCGGTCAGCTCACTGGTCAGGTCGGACTTCATCTTTTTGTACTCCTGCTCGGCCTGATCCGCAACGCTCTGATCGCGGCCATTGTCCCGCAGGTACTGGCGCAGCTCTTTCAGGATAGCGTTGAACTCCTTGTCACACTCGCCCTGAACACCGGTCAGCTTGGCGGTTTTGGACACCACGATGGAGACCTTCATCCCCAGATTGCGCTCCTCCACCGGGTGGGAGATATACTCATCGTAGGCTTCGTAGATCACGCCGTAGAGCTTGGACTCCGTCTGCTTCTTCAGGTTCTGCAGCTGGCGGATGTAGCTGTCGATCCTGGCATCCACCTCATTCTCCGAAGCAGCGGAGCTGCCGGAGGCATGGCTGCTGCCGGGGGCCTGACTGCCGGGGGCCTGACTGCCGGAAGCCGCAGAGGACGCGGGCACCGAGTGTGCGGCGCTGGAGCTGGACACTGCGGAGCTCACGCTGTCCGCCTTGCTTGCGCTGGCGGCAGAGGAGACCTCACTGGACGAAGCTGTCTCCGAAGAGGAAATGCCAAGTTCCTCTTCCAGCTGTTCCAGGAAGGACGAAACCGGGGATTCTTCCGTCACCTCACTGCTGACGGCGCTCTCGCTGGAGGCAGCGGCACCGGAGGGCCCCTCATCTTCCCCGCCGGACAGAGCGGAGGACGGCACAGAGCTGACCTGCGCCTCGGACACAGGGGTGCTTTTCCGCATCCCTGTCAGGATCAAAGCAGCTGCCACGGCCACCACAAGAACGATGGCCGCAGCCAGCTGATAAAGCTTCTTTTTCTGCATCTGGTACAAAATTCTCCCACTTCAGATTTCGTTCCCGGCCTTTTGCCGCGCAGGAACAGGTCTATCATATCATCCCCGGGGGAGAATTTCAATGGATAAATCGTGAAAAATGTCGCCTAACTGCCTTTTTATGACCGGATTTCGTCCCATTTCACAGCCTGCCGGAGACTCGGTCAGACCCTGCTGCGGGGACAGAAAAAAGGCATCCCCGCACTTCACAGAACGAGGATGCCTTTCTCAAAACGGTTTTCTGCCCCAAAGCGCCCGCTCCGGCGTGGAGCCGGGCCGGGTCTCCGGCGCAGAGACTTACATTGCAAACTGGACGGCGCAGAAGGCTGCATAGATGCAGAGCAGCAGCACGCCCTGCCAGCGGGAGAGCCTGCCCTTGAGCAGAGCGGGCACGGTCAGGAGGAGCATGACCGCGAACATCACGGGCAGATCCATGACCAGAGAGGAATTGATGCCCATGATGGTGGAGTTCTGCGGGATGCTGAAGGGCGACACCGTGATGGACATGCCGCTGACCAGCACCAGATTGAACACGTTGGCACCGATAACATTGCCCAGCGAGAGGGAGCCGTGGCCCTTTGCCAGCGAAGTGATCGCCGTGACCAGCTCAGGCAGAGAGGTGCCCAGCGCCACAAAGGTCAGGGCAATGACGGATTCCGGCACGCCCAGCGCCTGCGCGATCAGGGTACCGTTGTCCACCAGCAGGTTTGCGCCCACAGCGATCAGGGCCGCGCCGAGGATGAGCAGGCCGATCTCCTTGGCAAAGGACATCTCCTTTTCCGGCTCGTCCTCATCTTCTTCCGGGGCGGGGGCGTTTTTCATCGCCAACACATTGCAGACCATGTAGGCCACGAACATTGCCAGCAGCACAATGCCGATGGGGCGGCTGAAGTAGCCGGTGGTGTAGGCCACGCCCGCATACAGGGCCGCTGCCACAAAGAAGAACAGCACCGGCACCCGCAGGCTCTTGGGGTCCACCTTGCCCGGGCGGACCGCAATGGTGATGGCCGCAATCAGGGCCGCGTTGCAGATGACCGAGCCAATGGCGTTGCCATAGGCGATCTCGCCGTGGCCGGTCATGGCCGAGGTGGTGGAGACCATGACCTCAGGCAGGGTGGTGCCGATGGACACCACCGTGGCACCGATGAGCAGCTCCGGCACCTTGAAGCGGCGGGCGATGCCGGTTGCACCGTCCACGAACCAGTCGCCGCCCTTGATGAGGCAGAGCAGGCCCACGATAAACAATAATACAGGGATCAGCATATAAAATCTCTCCTTTTTAATCCAAAAAGTATTATACCTGTTTTCCCTGCAAAACGCAAGCAAAATCGTGCATTTTTACCCAGCCTTCTCCACCTTTTTGGCGTTGGGGTAGATGCGCTCCATCCGGGCATTGTCAAAATGCTCATCCAGCAGCACATCCACCGCATTGGCCGGAGCCGCGCCGCTGGTGCGGGCATCGTAGCGGGCCAGCGCCAACGCACTGGTCACAAGGTTCACGGCCATGAACACGGCCAGCAGAGCGGTCATCCAGGGGCGGATCCTGCGCTTGACCGCCTTCATCCCCTTTGCCACCAGCGGGTAGCCATAGCGGATCCAGGTCACGGCCGCAATGCCCCAGAAGAAGCAGTACAGCAGGTTGATGCGCCCGCCCAGATTGAACTTGAAGCCGCTGTAATCCCAAAACACGGTGCCGAACAGCAGCTCTGTTACAGCGCTGCACACATACTCATACGCACCGCCCAGGATCACACCGAACCAGAAGATGCGGCTCTCGCTCTTCTGTTCGCCGCCCCGCAGCAGGATGGAGGCCAGCACAAGCGCCAGCCCCCACACCACGCTGAACGGGCCCCAGACCAGGCTGGAACGGCTCATCCAGACCCCGGCGGTGATGCGGCAGAAGATGGTCTCCACCACATCTCCGAGGAAGGCCCCGATGACAAAGAGCCAGAGCAGGTCGGCAAGGGAGAGCTGCTTTTCGGCACTGGTGGTAGGCTCCGGACGAGCCGCAGCAGGGTACGCCCGCTGGATCCGCTTTTCCACGCTGGCGGTAATTTTCTGCCGCAGCCTCTCCGAGCCCCTGCCCAGCTCCCGATTCAGCTGCTCAAGCCGTGGGTGGCGGTTCGCATACCGGCTGACCACCACCATGGCAGAGATCTGGTCGAGGACGGCCAGCGCCATGCCGCCCCACACCACAGCGTGGAACAGCAGCGGCGGCAGGTGGGCGCAGAGCCGGAACAGCAGGTCGTTGCCCCAGCGGACTGCCGCCATGCCCAGCAGACCCCACAGCAGGGAGTATTGCAGGCAGACATAGCCGTCCAGATTGAACTTTTTATCGGAGTAGTCCCACCAGCGGCGGTGGTGGATCCGTTCCAGCAGCTTGGCGGTCAGCCACTCCACCACCGTGGCATAGATCATGCTGCCGAAGAACAGTGCCGCCAGGCTGGTGCGCTGGTCGTTCAGGCCGATGGTGATGAGCACTCCTGCCGTGCCGTACACAAAGCAGAAGGGGCCGGAGGCCACGCCGCGGTTGGTGAACCGGCGGCCCTTTGCAGTTGCAACAACGGTCTCGCCTACCCAGCCTAAAAAAGAATATACCAGATAAATTACACAAAGAGTATAGAGATTCAGGTTCATAGCGCTCCTTTCCCGGAACAAAAAGGGGCCGGGAAGCGGCGTTCCCGACCCTCTTTGTTCAGTTTACGAATTACAGCTGGCTCTTATACAGTGCCTCGATCTCCTCCACGCTGGTATCGCGGGGGTTGCCGGGGCAGCAGGCATCTGCAAAAGCAGACTCGGCCAGGAAGTGGATGTCCTCTTCCTTCAGGATGCCCTGCAGGTTTGCGGGGATGCCCACATCCGCGCTCAGCTGCTTGACAGCGGCGATGGTGGCATCGGCGGCCTCAGCATCGTTCATCTCATCGATGCCCTTCACGCCCATGGCCTTGCCGACCGCGCGGTAGCGCTCACCGGCAACGGTCTTGTTGTACTCCAGACCCACCGGCAGCAGGATGGCGCAGGCCACGCCATGGGGAGTATCATACAGAGCGGACAGGCCGTGTGCCATGGAGTGGACAATGCCCAGACCCACATTGGAGAAGCCCATACCGGCGATGTACTGGCCCAGAGCCATGCCCTCGCGGCCCTCCGGGGTGTTCTGCACGGCACCGCGCAGGTTCTCGCTGATGAGCTTGATGGCTTCCAGATGGAACATATCGGAGATGGTGCAGTGGCCCTTGGTGATGTAGCCCTCGATGGCGTGGGTCAGAGCATCCATACCGGTAGCGGCGGTCAGGCCCTTGGGCATGGAGGACATCATATCGGGATCGACCACAGCGATCTCGGGGATATCGTTGGTGTCCACGCAGACGAACTTGCGCTTCTTCTCCACATCGGTGATGACGTAGTTGATGGTGACCTCAGCCGCAGTACCTGCGGTGGTGGGCACGGCAATGGTGAACACAGCGTGCTTCTTGGTGGGAGCCACACCTTCCAGAGAGCGCACATCCGCGAACTCGGGGTTGTTGATGATGATGCCGATGGCCTTTGCGGTATCCATGGAGGAGCCGCCGCCGATGGTCACGATGCAGTCTGCCTCAGCAGCCTTGAAGGCTGCCACGCCGTCCTGCACATTGGCGATGGTGGGGTTGGGCTTGATCTCGCTGTAAACAGCGTAGGCGAAGTTTGCAGCATCCAGCAGGTCGGTGACTTTCTTGGTCACGCCAAACTTGATCAGGTCGGGGTCAGAGCAGACAAAAGCCTTCTTGTAGCCGCGGGCGGTCAGCTCGGGAACGATGTTCTCAATGGCACCGTGGCCATGGTAGGAAATGGTGTTCAGAACAATGCGATCAGCCATAATTATTTTCCTCCAAAATCATTCTGCCCGCCTGCCAGCGGGCTCTCTCTGTTGTTAAGGATACCACATTGTTAAACAATATTCAATGCACTTTTCTTTTGATTTCTATGAATTTTTTTACACTTTCCAGCAAAAGAAAACGCTGTACTACTCCCTCAGTCTCGCATTCGCTCGACAGCTCCCTCCAGGAGGGAGCCTTAACGCGGCGGCCAACGCAAAAGCCTCCCTCCAGGAGGGAGGTGGCATCGCATCAGCGATGCCGGAAGGAGTGATACAGCGTTTTTATCGTTTCATTTACCACAGCCGGATGACCTTGATGACTCCCTCGGCCTTATCGCGGGCCAGCTCAAGGTGATGCTGCAGCGCATCGGCAGCGGTGTTCCAGTTGTCGCTCAGGGCGGCATTCAGAATTTCCAGATGCTCCTCACAGGTCTGATCCTGATTGATCATGCTCACCTTGCCGGTCATAATACGGAAACGGGTGTTCAGGCCGGTGATGCGGTCATAGCCAGAGCGCAGGTATTTGTTGGGCAGAGTGCTCATCAGCAGCTCGTGGAAATCATCGTCCGATTTGCAGAAGTCGTCGATCCGCTCGGGGTGATGCATCAGCTCGGTGTAGGCCTCCAGCTGCTCCCGGGGGATCAGGTTGCCGTAGGTGCGCAGGGCGTATGGCTCCACCAGCAGGCGCATCTCGAACATGCTGTGCACGTCCTCTTCGGTAATGCCGGAGACCATCAGCCCCTTTTTGGGCAGGATGGTGATCAGCCCCTCCTGCTCCAGGCGGCCCAGCGCGTCACGCATGGGGGTGCGGCTGATGTTGCCCATCTCGGCACAGAGCTTCTGCTCGTTCAGAAATTCGTTGGGGCGGTACTCACAGTTCAGAATCTTGGTTTTCAGGTACTGGTAAGCCTGCAGCTTCAGGCTGGGCTTTGACTGGGAATCCATCTCTTTCATTGTTCTATCTCCTAGTTCGCAAGCAGGACCATTCAGGCAGCAATCAGTCGCCCGCCGGACAGCTTGTATCCCTTAAACAATCCAAATAATCGTTAATATTATTATCACATATCTGGACAATGTTTACAAGACTTTTTTGAAAACTTTGGGAGCTTTTCCGTTTTGAACAGATATCATGCATTATTTTGCTATAAATTGAACAGTTTTTTTGTGCTTGTCGCCAGTGTTTCGCTCTTGTTTTGCATCGAAGGATAAATTGTGGTACACTTGACCCAGAAAGGAAGGCTGATACCATGGCAGGTCGCGGGGGGTACAACACCAAAACCCGGCAATTGATCCTGGATTATCTCATCAACAACCGCCAGCACGCGGTCAGTGCATCCAACATTCTGGAACATCTGGAGGCAGAGGGGGCCAGCCCCAATCCCACCACGGTGTACCGGTATCTGGACAAGCTGGCAGGCGAGCAGCGCATTATGAAATATGTGGCCGATAAGGGCGAAAAGGCCGTGTTCCAGTATGTGGACGAGGGCCGCCACTGCCGCGAGCACCTGCACCTGAAGTGCGTGCAGTGCGGGCGCATCTATCACCTGGACTGCCACTTTATGGATGAGGTGCGTGCCCATCTGATGGCGGAGCACGGCTTCACCCTGCAGTGCGAGGGCAGCGTTTTGTACGGATTGTGCCGCAGCTGCGCACAAAACAGCCCCCATCCGGGGCAGACCGCACAAAAATGCGAACACTGTGTTGACACGGACAAAGAGCCGTGATACAATGCAGGCAGGAAAAGCGTTGATCGGGAAAAGTAAGTGCTCAAGGTTCTTTTGCAGCGAGTGCGGGCCGGTGGAAGCCGCACAGAGAATGAGCCCCGAACGAACCCCCGTGAGCTTCCCCCTGAACCTGCTTCGGGCAGTTAGTAGGGGCCGACGGCAGCCGCTCGTTATCGCGGCAGTGCTTTCAACGGGGAGAGTACACAAAAGTGACTGGTGTGTTCGCGCACCGGTAATTTAGGTGGCACCACGGATACGGCAGCATTCGTCCTAGCAATGGGAGGAAGGCTGCCGTATTTTTTATTTGCAAAAACCTCTCCGCTGCCTGCGGCAGCGCCCCTGATCGGGGAGCCGGAACCGCAGCATACCGGAGAGGTTGAGAGAGGGGTAAGAAATATGTGTTGTGTTATGGGTTACACGGGGCACGACCTGAGTGCCGCCAAATTCAAGGAGTATCTGCTGCGCACCGTGATGCGCGGGCCGGACGACCAGCGTGTGGTGGAAGGGCCTTTTGGTCTGATGGGCTTTGGCCGCCTTGCCATCATGGGCCTGACCCCGGAGGGGATGCAGCCCTTCTACCGCGGTGCCGACTGCGTGGTCTGCAACGGTGAGCTCTACGGCTTCCGCTTTGAGAAGGAGATCCTGAAGCGCCGGGGCTACAAATTTGCTTCCGACTGCGACTGCGAGATCCTGCTGCCGCTGTATTACGAGTACGGTCTGGATATGTTCCGCCACATGGACTCCGAGTTTGCGCTTATTCTGTATGATTCCCGTAAGGACCGGCTGATCGCAGCCCGCGACCCCATCGGCATCCGTCCGCTGTTCTACGGCTATTCCAAGTCCAGCCACCAGATCGCCTTTGCCTCCGAGATGCAGAACCTGATCGGCTGGTGCGACGACATCCGCCCCTTCCCCATCGGCAGCTACTACTGCGATGGCCGCTTTGTCCGCTATGAGGACATTGCCGACGTGCCCGCCCCCATGGAGGATGACATGGAGACCACCCTGCGGAACATCCGCGAAAAGCTGATCGCAGGCGTGGAAAAGCGTCTGGATGCCGATGCCCCTGTGGGCTTCCTGCTCTCGGGCGGTCTGGATTCCTCGCTGGTCTGCTCCATTGCAGCCAAGAAGCTGGGCAAGCCCATCCGCACCTTTGCCATCGGCATGGACACCGATGCCATCGACCTGAAATATGCCCGCCAGACCGCCGATTATCTGGGCAGCGAACACCATGAGATCATCATCAACCGGGACATGGTCATCCAGAGTCTGGAGGAGGTCATCCGGCTGCTGGGCACCTGGGATATCACCACCATCCGCGCCAGCATGGGGATGTACCTGCTCTGCAAGGCCATCCACGAGCAGGCCGATGTGCGCGTGCTGCTGACCGGCGAGATCTCCGATGAGCTGTTCGGCTACAAGTACACCGACTACGCCCCCACTGCCGATGCCTTCCAGCAGGAGAGCCAGAAGCGCATCCGGGAGCTGTACATGTACGATGTTCTCCGTGCCGACCGCTGCATCTCCGCCAACAGCATCGAGGCCCGCGTGCCCTTTGGCGATCTGGATTTTGTGCGCTACGTCATGGCCATTGACCCCGAAAAGAAGCTGAACAGCTACGGCAAGGGCAAGTACCTGCTGCGCAAGGCTTTTGAGGGCGACTGGCTGCCCCCGGAGATCCTCTGGCGCGAAAAAGCCGCCTTCTCCGATGCCGTGGGCCACAGCATGGTGGACGACATCAAGGAGTACGCCGAGAGCCTGTACACCGATGAGGAGTTCCAGCTCCGCCGGGCAAACTACTCGGCCCACTGTATGCCCTTTACCAAGGAGAGCCTGTTCTACCGCGAGATCTTCGAGAAATACTACCACGACCAGAGCCGCACCATCGTGGGCTTCTGGATGCCGAACAAGGCATGGCCCGGCTGCAACGTCAACGATCCTTCTGCCCGTGTGCTGGCAAATTACGGCGCTTCCGGCGTGTAATCCTTTTTCCAGACAGCAAAAGACGGTGTGTCCGCTCCGGGCACACCGCCTTTTTGTTTACTCCAGATTCAGTTTATTTTTCATCAGCCACCGGGTCAGGAAGAAGTATGCCGCCGCAAGGGCTGCAGTCACGGCAAAGCAGAACAGATAGCCAACGTCTGTTCCAAGTGCCGCCGTCAGCCAGCGCATCGGGGTCACTCCATAGCTCACACCGGTCACGTTCACACCCACGACCCGGTACGTGACATCCACGATCATACTCACATCATTCGTGCCCAGCAGCTTATCGAGCTGGGTCTCCACGATGTTCAGGCCGATAAACGCGAGGATCCCGGCCACCATCACATGCTTGGGGAATTGATGGGCGATCATACAGGCAGCGTAAACGCAGAGGATGAGGCTTGCCAGCCGGGCCAGATTGATGAGGATGGTCCATGCCATTGCCACCCAGAACTCCGGGCCTATCTCCTCGTACAGCATCTGCCACAGCTGCTTCCAGCTGTTCCAGTCCACCATGCCGAAGGTCTCCGAATCAATCACACCGATGCTGACCATCACCGTGATGCAGACGATGCCCACAAGGCCGCTGCACAGCACCCAGACCATGCTGGTGAGGAGCTTGGAGAGGATGAGCTGGTTCTCATTGACCGGCAGCGTGTGCATCAGGTATCCTTCCCGGCCCAGCAGGTTCTGATAAAAGCGCTGGATGGTGTTCACGAAGCAGAGCACCGCGATGGCAAGGATGACCGAGACATACACGATCATCAGAATCACTTCGAGATTCTGGAAGCTTGTGCTGTGAGCCAGCGCGTGTTCCTGCCGGAAGGTCACGCCCAGTACCACGCTCAACAGCGCCAGCGCCAGATACAGCCCGAAATACCGGCGTTTCGTGGCCTTGAACTCATATTTCAGCAATTGTTTCAGCATTTGAATACCTCCCGGAAATATGCATCGACGCTCTTGCCCTCAGTCTCGCGGATATCATCCACAGCGCGGTGAGCAAAGATTCGGCCGTCCTTCAGGAACACGGCCTCGTCCAGCACCGGCTCAATGTCCTCGATGAGGTGGGTAGAAATGACAACGGTCGCGTCCTTGCTGTAGTTGGAAATGATGGTGTTCAGGATGTAGTCCCGGGCCGCAGGGTCCACGCCGCCGATGGGCTCATCCAGCAGGTAGAGACGGGCGTTGCGGCTCATGGCCAGCACCAGCTGAACCTTCTCCTTGTTGCCCTTGGAAAGGGTCTTGAGCCGGGCATTGGGGGCGATGTTCAGCCGGGCCAGCATCTCATTGGCCTTGTCGGCGTCAAAGCCGATGTAAGCCTTGGCCTGACTGGGCGTGCCGTAAAAATCCCGGAACATCTCCACCAGCTCCTCCACCCGCATCCAGTCGGGCAGCCAGTCGGCATCCGGCAGGTAGGAGACCAGCTCCTTGGTCTCCGGGCCGGGGGCCATGCCCGCGATCCGGATGCGGCCTTCCGTGGGCTGCAGCAGACCATTGGCCAGCTTGAGCAGGGTGGTCTTGCCGCTGCCGTTGGGGCCCAGCAGCCCTACGATGCGGCCAAAATCCAGCTCCAGATCAATGCCGTCCAGCGCGGTCTTTTCCTTTCCGTATACTTTTGTCAATTTTTCACAGGTCAGCACCTTACTCATGGGGTTCTACCTCCTCTGTATCCCAGTGCTCCAACAGGGCTGCCGCCTTTTCCGGCGTGTAGCCGATGCTGCGCATCTTCTCCAGAAAATCTGCCGCGATGTCATGGGCGGCGGCAGCCCGCAGTTGTTCGATCAAATTCGTATCCTCCGTGACGTAGCGTCCGCTGGTGCGCTCGGTGCGCACAAGGCCCTCACTTTCCAGCTGGGCCAGAGCCCTCTGCATCGTGTTGGGGTTGACCCCGGCAGCTGCGGCCAGATCCCGCACCGAATCCAGATGGCCCCCCGGCGGGTAGGTGCCCGCCAGAATTCTGGCTTTGAGCCGTTCCACCAGCTGGGCATAGATCGGGCGGCTGGCATCAAACTGTTCACTCATTCTGCTTTGCCCTCCTTATGTGTTGCTGTATTAAGCAGCTAATACAATAATACACATTTTTGCATTTCTGTCAAGAGGAAACCCAAAAATTTTTTCGGACAGCAAAAAGGGACCCCGCAGCCAACCGGCTGTGGGGTCCCTCTGATTTATGGATTACTGCTGCTCCTGCGCGGCGCGCTTGGCTTCCAACGCCAGAATGGCATCGCGGCGGCTCAGGTTGATGCGGCCCTGCTGGTCGATGTCCGTGACCTTGACCACGATGGCATCGCCCACAGCGACCACATCCTCCACGCGCTCCACACGCTTGGTGTCCAGCTTGGAGATGTGCACCAGACCTTCCTTGCCCGGTGCGATCTCCACAAAGGCACCAAAGTTCATCAGGCGGGTGACCTTGCCCTTGTAGATGGCACCGATCTCGGGATCCTCCACAATGGTCTTAATGGTGAAGATGGCACGCTTTGCGTCCTCCTGATCCACGGCGGAGACGAACACATGGCCGTCCTCCTGCACATCGATCTTGCAGTTGCAGGTGGCGCAGATGTCCTGGATGACCTTGCCGCCCTTACCGATCACGTCCTTGATCTTGTCGGTGGGGATCATCATGCTGAACATCTTGGGAGCCCAGCGGCTCAGCTCCTCACGGGGCTGTGCGATCACAGGCTTGATGATCTCGTCCAGGATGTACAGGCGGCCCTTGCGGCACTTCTCAAAGGCCTCGGCAATGATATCGTAAGTCAGACCGTCGATCTTGATGTCCATCTGGATGGCAGTGATGCCCTTGCGGGTGCCGCCCACCTTGAAGTCCATATCGCCGTGGAAATCCTCCACGCCCTGAATGTCCAGCATGGTCATCCAGCGGTCACCCTCGGTGATCAGGCCGCAGGAGATGCCGGCAACAGGTGCCTTGATGGGCACACCGGCATCCATCAGGGCCAGAGTGGAACCGCAGATGGAAGCCTGAGAGGTGGAGCCGTTGGAGCTCAGGACCTCAGAGACACAGCGGATGGTGTAGGGGAACTCCTCCAGAGAGGGCAGCACGGGAACCAGAGCGCGCTCTGCCAGTGCGCCGTGGCCGATCTCGCGGCGGCCGGGGCTGCGGGGTGCGCGGGCTTCGCCGACAGAATACGGCGGGAAGTTATAGTGATGGATGTAACGCTTGGTCTGCTCGTCGGTCAGATCGTCCATCAGCTGGTTGTCCTTGGTGCCGCCCAGGGTGCAGGTGGTCAGCACCTGGGTCTGGCCGCGGGTGAACATACCGGAGCCATGGACCCGGGGCAGGATGCCCACTTCGGCAGCCAGCGGGCGGATCTCGTTGATGCCGCGGCCATCCACGCGCTTGCCCTCATCCAGCAGCCAGCGGCGGACAACGTACTTCTGCATCTTGTAGCTGACGAGGTCGAGATCTGCGTCAGACAGGTCGGGGTATTCCTCAGCGATCTTGTCCATGATGGGCAGCAGGGCAGCATCCCGCACATTCTTGTCGTCCGTATCCATGGCGGCCTTGAAGTCGTCCAGATACTTGTTCTGGATGGCGTGGAACACGTCCATATCCAGACCCACCACCTGGAAATCGATCTTCGGCTTGCCGCGCTCTGCAACGATGCCGTTGATGAAGGTGATGATCTTCTTGATCTCAACGTGGGCAGCCTTGATGGCATTGAGCATGGTGTCCTCGTCCACCTCGTTGGCACCGGCCTCGATCATCACGATCTTGTCCATGGTGGCGGCAACGGTCAGGGCCAGGTCGCTCACCTTGCGCTGCTCCTGGGTGGGGTTCAGGACGATCTCGCCGTCCACCAGGCCCACCTGAACACCGCCGATGGGGCCGTTCCAGGGGATCTCAGACACAGCGGTGACCAGAGACGCACCGATCATGCCGGCGATCTCAGGGCTGCAATCGGGGTCCAGGCTCATCACGGTCATGGTGATGCAGACATCGTTGCGCATCTCCTTGGGGAACAGCGGGCGCATGGGGCGGTCCACCACGCGGCTGGTCAGGATGGCACGCTCACCGGGGCGGCCCTCACGGCGCATAAAGCTGCCGGGGATGCGGCCTGCGGCGTAGAGCTTTTCCTCATACTCCACGTTCAGGGGGAAGAAATCCACACCTTCGCGGGGCTTGGGGCTCATCACAACGTTGCACAGCACGCAGGTCTCGCCGTAGCGGATCAGGGCGCTTGCGTTGGACAGGCCGCACATCTTGCCCATCTCGACCTTGAACGGACGGCCAGCCAGCGTGGTCTCGTAGACCTTGAAGTTTTCAAAGGTCTCTTTGCGGGAACCAAATTCAATTGCCATTTGGTTTTGCCTCCTTTGTCCTTTTGCGGTTTATCTTCTTATCTTCCAAAAGGCAGCGGCCAGCGCATCATAGCAATAAAGCCAACGCCCGTGCTTTTTTACAGCACAGGCGCTCGATTTACTGCTGCAACGCGCAGCAGCGGCCTGTTGTTCCTCAAAAAAAGAGCAAAGGGCAGGCACCACATTGCGGTACCTGCCCTCTGTTTTCTATTACTTACGCAGACCCAGGGTTGCGATCAGAGCACGGTAACGCTCGATGTCCTTCTTCTGGAGGTAGGCCAGCAGATTGCGGCGGCGGCCAACCATCTTCATCAGACCACGGCGGCTGTGGTGATCGTTAGGGTTCTTCTTCAGGTGCTCGTTCAGCTCGTTGATGTGAGCGGTCAGCAGAGCGACCTGGACTTCGGGAGAGCCAGTGTCCTTCTCGGTCAGAGCGACTTTGGCCATAACTTCCTGCTTGTTCATAGTAACAGTACCTCTTTATAAAATTTTATTTGCCGTCGGCACAGAATGCGGGAAAACGGTACTCCCGAACGGGCATACTCCCAGCCCCGTGCCGCGGTAACATGGCTAGTATAACAGAAATCCGTGCAAAAAGCAAGAAATATTTTACTGTGATTTCGCAAAATATGCCTTGGCACGCCGGGCCGCATGGTCGATGCAGGCCTTCAGCTCATCCAGGGTATCAAACTTTTTGCTGGGGCTCAGGTAGGCGTAGAACTCCACCACCGGGTCGGTGCCGTAGAGGTTGCCGGAAAAATCCGGGATAAAGGTCTCGCAGGTCACCTTGGTCTCGTCCGAATTGACAGTGGGCCGGGTCCCCAGGCCGGTGGCCGAGGGATACCAGGTATCACCGATCCGGGTGCGGGTGATGTAGATGCCGTAGCGGGGCATCTGGAAGCCCGCCGGGTAGATCTGGTTGATGGTGGGCACGCCCAGCGTGCGGCCCAGACCCGCCCCGTGCTGCACCGCGAAGCGGATGGCATAGGGCATCCCCAGCATGGCGTTGGCGGCAGGCACATCGCCGCCCTCCAGTGCCGTACGGATGCGGGTGGAGGACACCGGCTTTTCCTCAAACTGTGCCATGGGCACCACCACGACCTCCACCCCCAGCGGGGCGCAGAGCTCCTTCAGCAGCTCGGGGGTCCCGGCGGCCTTGGCACCAAAGGTAAAGTTTTCGCCGCAGAACAACGCCTTGGCGTGGCAGTCCTGCACGATGCCGTACACGAACTGCTCCGGGGTCATGGCGCGGATCTCCTCAAACTCGGGGCAGAGATAATACTCCACACCCAGGCTTGCGATCAGGGCATGCTTATCCTCGGTGGAGAGCAGACGGCGGCCCTTCATTTTGCTGTCAGCCGGCAGCTTGAAGGTGAACACCGCCGGGGCAGCGCCGTGGGCCTTTGCCCACTCCACTGCTCCCTCAATGACGGCACGGTGGCCGATGTGGATACCGTCGAAGTAGCCCATGGCAACAGCAGTGCCGCCCTCATGTTCCAGCGCCAGCGGCGACAGAGATGAAACGATTTGCATTGGTCGTCAGTTCCTTTCCACGAACAGCTTTTCCACCTTGAGCACACCGTTCACCACATTGGCAAGACCCAGAAACTGCCCTCCGGCGTTCCGCACGCGGTAGCGGCCGTCGGCAGCGGGATAGCGGCTGGTGGGGCACCCGTTGTAGAGGTGCTGCTCCACCCGCTCGTCCGCCACCAGCAGCGGCAGGCTGGCGAACACGCTTTCCACCGGCAGCATCAGAGCCTGCAGGGCCTCCGGCCCCGCGTCCTTTGCCGCCTGGATCTCTTCCAGCGTGTGGGCATCGGCTTCGGAATACACCCCGGCGGCCACGCGGCGCAGGGCGCTCATGGTGCCCTTCTGGCCCATGGCTTCGGCGATCTCCTCCAGCAGCACCCGGATATAGGTGCCTTTGGAGCACTTTACGGTCAGGGCATACTCGTTTTCCGCAGGGCTGCCCTCGTACCGGATGTCCAAAATCTCGATCGGCCGGGCCTTGCGCTCCACAGTTTTGCCCTCGCGGGCCAGCTTATAGAGCGGCTGGCCGTTGATCTTGACTGCCGAGTACATGGGCGGGGTCTGCGTCCGGGGGCCGAGGAACTGCGGCAGAACGGCCAGCAGCTCCTGCTCCCCTGCCGTTACCGGGGCGGTCTCCAGCACAGTGCCGGTCACATCCCCGGTATCGGTGCGCTGGCCCAGCCTGAGGACAGCGCGGTAGGCCTTGGTGTGGTCGAGCTGCAGATCAACTGCCTTGCTGGCCCCGCCGCAGAACACCGGCAGAACACCGGTCGCCATGGGGTCCAGCGTACCGCTGTGGCCCAGTTTCCGGGTGCCCAGAATGCCCCGCAGCTTGGCAATGACATCAAAGCTGGTCCAATCGGTGGGCTTATCAACAATGAGGATCCCCTGCATCATGCTTCCTCCTGCGGTGCATCAAGAACAGCTTCCACCTCAGAGAGGATCGCGCTCTTAGCGTTGTCAAGGTTGCCCAGCAGCTCACAGCCCGCCGCACGGGTGTGGCCGCCGCCGCCCAGACGGCGGGCAATGGCACAGGCATCCACGCCCTTGGCGGTGCGCACGCTGATGCGATAGCTGCCGCCGGGCTGCTGGCGCAGGGTCAGGCCGACCTTCACGCCCTCAATGCTGATGGGCAGGCTGGTCAGCTCTTCCAGATCCGCAGGGTCTACCCTGCTCTGCTCGATCTCATCCCGGGTCAGGTAGATGAGGGCGCAGCGGCCATCCAGATGATATTCCAGATGGTTGCGGGCAATCCGCTCGGCTTCCATCCGCTCCCGGGACTTGGTGTCAAACAGCAGGGTGTTCAGCTCCTCCACATGGGCACCGGCCTCCATCAGCTTGGCGGCAGTGATGTGGGTGCTGGCCTTGGTGGAAGAGAACTTGAAGCAGCCGGTATCCGTGGACAGGCCGGTATACAGGCAATCGGCAATGTGGGGGGTGATCTCCACATGCATGGCACAGATCACCTCATACAGCAGCTCTGCCGCAGCGGCGGCGCTGCCGTCCAGCAGCGTGAACTCGGCGTAGCCGCTGTTGCCTGCATGGTGGTCGATGCACAGGTCCACATGGCGCGTGTACTGGGGAACGCCGTTGCCCTCGCCAAACAGCTGGACGCTGGCAACATCCACAGCCACCACGATCTGCGGCTCAAATTCGCCCTTGAACAGGCGGGGGTTGGTAAATGCGTACCGGCCGGGGATGGGGTCGGCGCAGAGCACGGCTGCGTGTTTTTCCAGTGCAAGCAGCGCATAGTAGAGCGCGCTGCCGCAGCCGACCGTATCACCATCCGGGTTTTTGTGGCACAGAATCAAGATGTTATCTGCAGCAAGCAGCTTTTCTGCCATCTGCTGTACATTCAGCTGTTCTGTCATCCCATGTTCCATCCTTTCCGCAAGGCTGATTATTCCTCGGTCTCTTCCGGCTGGCTGGTTTCCTCAGCGTCACCGTTCACGTTCAGCGTGCGGAGCAGCTCATTGATGTGGGCTGCGTAGGCGGCACCGTCGTCCTCCACAAAGATGAAGCGCGGAGCCTTCCGGATGTGCATCTTCTTGCTGACCTCGGTGCGCACATGGCCTGCGGCACGGTTCAGTGCCTCGATGGCGGGCTTGGGGCCGTCCTCGCGGCCCATCACGCTCACATAGACCTTTGCAACATCCAGGTCAGGTGTCACATCCAGACGGGTGACGGTCAGCAGACCGCCCTCCAGGCGGGGGTCCTTCAGCCGTCCGATGATGGCAATGACCTCACGCTTCATATCCTGGGCAAGACGACCCATATTTTTCTGAGACATAGCTTCTCCTCTAAAACAAAACCCCTCAGTCTCGCTTGCGCTCGACAGCTCCCCTAATGGGGGTGCCTTTGGCATAAAGATGAGGCTTCACCCGGCTGCCAAGGCCTCCCCTACTAGGGGAGGTGGCATTGCGAAGCAATGACGGAGAGGTTTAATCCGTTCCTTAGTCCCGATATTCTTCCATCTTGAAGGCCTCGTAAACGTCGCCTTCCTTGACATCGGCAAACTTTGCCAGCGTAACGCCGCACTCGTAGCCCTCGGCCACTTCCTTGGCATCATCCTTGAAGCGCTTCAGAGATGCGATCTCGTCCTCCGTGATGACGATGCCGTCACGGACAACGCGCACCTTGCTGTCGCGGGTGATCTTGCCGCTGGTCACGCGGCAGCCTGCAACGGTGCCCACGTTGCTGATCTTGTAGACCTGGCGGACCTGCAGCTCACCCAGAGCGACCTCGCGGAACTTGGGAGCCAGCATGCCCTTCATAGCATCGGTGACATCGTTGATGGCATCGTAGATGACACGGTACATCCGCATCTCGACCTTGGTGGCAGCGGCTTCTTCCTTGGCCACGTTGTCGGGGCGGACATTGAAGCCGATGATGATGGCGTTGGAGGCATCGGCCAGGTCAACGTCGGACTTGCTGATGGCACCGACACCGGCATGGATGACGCGGACGCGCACCTCATCATTGGAGATCTTCTCCAGGCTCTGCTTGACGGCCTCGGCGGAGCCCTGCACATCAGCCTTGACGACAATGGCCAGCTCCTTCATATCGTTCTGTGCCATCTGGCTGAACAGGTTATCCAGAGTGACCTTCTGGAAGGAGGAGAACTGCTTCTCCTTGGCAGCGGCAATGCGCTGCTCTGCCAGCTCACGGGCCAGACGCTCGTCGGCAACGGCCTCGAACAGGTCGCCTGCCTCGGGCACAGCGGTCAGGCCGGTGATCTCCACGGGGGTGGAGGGGCCTGCATCGTTCAGCAGCATGCCCTTGTCGCTGCGCATGGTACGCACACGGCCCACAGCGGTACCGGCAATGATGACATCACCGGCATGCAGGGTGCCGTTCTGCACCAGAATGGTGGCGATGGGGCCCTGGCCCTTGTCCAGACGAGCCTCAACAACAGCACCCTTGGCGCGGCGGTTGGGGTTGGCCTTGAGCTCCATGACCTCGGCCTCCAGCGCGATCCGCTCCAGCAGGTCGCTGATGCCCATGCCGGTCAGTGCGGAAACGGGGATGCAGGCAACGTCGCCGCCCCAGTCCTCGGTGATGATGCCGTACTTGGTCAGGCCTTCCATCACGCGCTCGGGGTTTGCAGTGGGCTTATCCATCTTGTTCATGGCCACGATGATCTTGACATTGGCAGCCTTGGCGTGGTTGATGGACTCCACGGTCTGGGGCATGATGCCGTCATCGGCGGCAACGACCAGAACAGCGATATCGGTCATGTTGGCACCGCGGGCACGCATGGAGGTGAATGCCTCGTGGCCCGGCGTATCCAGGAAGGTGATCAGGCTGTCGTTGATCTTGACCTGATATGCACCAATGGCCTGGGTGATGCCGCCAGCCTCGCCTGCGGTGACATTGGTCTTGCGGATGGCATCCAGGATACTGGTCTTACCGTGGTCAACGTGGCCCATGACACAGACAACGGGAGGACGCTCCACCAGATCCTCGGCGGAATCCTCCTCCTGGGTGAACAGGCGCTCCTCGATGGTCACATGCACCTCGTGCTCGACCTTTGCGTGGAACTCCTCAGCCAGCAGAGATGCGGTATCGAAATCGATCACATCGTTGATGGCGTGCATCTCGCCCATCTGCATGAACTTGGCAATGACCTTGCCGGCCTGCTGCTTCAGGCGGGCAGCCAGCTCACCGACGGTGATCTCATCGGGGATGAGGACCTTCAGCTGCGCATTGCGGGCCTTTTCCAGCTGGATGCGCTGCAAACGCTCGAACTCGGTCTCGCGCTTGCCCTTCTGGAACTGCTGGCGCTGGCGCTGGCCGCGCTGGGTGAACTTCTGCTTGTTGCCCTGCGGGGTGGGCTTGCGGCGGTTCTCGGTGTTCTTGGTGGAAGCCAGATCGTCGTAGCGGGCATCAAAGCGATCCACGTTCACATCCACGGTGCGGGTATCGACCGTCACCTGGCTGTCCTCGCGGCGGACAGAGACGGACTGAGCCGGGGCAGCAGAGGCCTTGGCACCGGTCTCGCGGGCCAGCTCGCTCAGGGAGACAGTCTTCTCCTCGCGCTTCTTGTGCTGCTCGTTCTTCTTCTCGCCGTGCTTATTGTTGTTATTGTTTGCCTTGGGCTGCTCTGCCTTTGCGGCAGGGGCAGCGGGCTTTGCCTCGGGCTTCTTCTCAGCAGCCTTGGGCTCTGCCTTTTTCTCCGCAGGCTTCTCGGCCTTTTTCTCCGCCTTCTTTTCAGGCTGGGCAGGCTGCTTTGCGCTGTTCAGATACTCGTCCAGGCTGGCAACGCTGTTGTCCTTGCTGAATTTCTCCAGCAGGTAGTTCAACTCGTTCTCTTCCAGGGTGGAGCTGTTCTTCTTGCCGGTGCTGCCCATGGCAGCCAGCTCATCCAGGACCTTCTTTGCAGAAACATTCAGGTCTTTTGCAAAATCGCTCACTTTATATTTTACGGTCATTCGCTCATATCCTCCTCATTTTTGATTGCCCCGCAGTCCGAAAGACGGTCAAAGCAGAGCTTTGCGAGGTTGCGGTCAGTCACCGCGTAAACAGCCACAGGCTTGCGGCTGATATCGGCCAGGCGGTCCTGGGTCAGCGGCATGGTGATCACGTCCACCAGGTCGCCCACAGCGTAGTTCAGGCGCTGCACGGTCTTGGCGCTGGCATCGGACGCGACCATTACCAGCCACGCCTTGCTCTTGACGCAGGCATCTTCCACGGCATCAAAGCCCATGGTCAGCGCGCCTGCCTTGCGGCAGAGGCTCAGCGCCTGGAACAGCGCTTCTTCCGGAGCCATTTTGGGCTTTTCGGGGGTATTGTTATGCTTCGCCATTCGGCTGGGCCTCCTTTTCCACGTCGGCCAGCTGTGCGGCCAGCGCATCGTAAACCTGGGCGGGAACCGGCTGCTCAAAGCAGCGCTCCAGCGCCTTTTTCTTTTTGGCCTTTGCCAGACAGGCCGGGTCCGGGCAGAGGTAAGCGCCGCGGCCCGGCTTCTTGCCCACGGGGTCGATGCTGATCTCGCCGCTGGGGGCGCGCACCACCCGCACCAGTTCCTTTTTGGGGCGGCTGGTCATGCAGCCGATGCACTGGCGGGCAGGGATCTTTTTTTGTGCCATCCGGTTTCCCTCCTTCAGGTGCGGTCACAGCCGCTCTTACTCAGCGTCCTCGGTCTTGGGCTCGGCAGCCTTGGGCTCCTCGTCCTCGCCGTAGTAGCCGCTCTCGGGGCGGATGTCGATGTTGTAGCCGGTCAGGCGGGCGCACAGGCGGGCGTTCTGGCCCTTGTTGCCAATGGCCAGGCTCAGCTGCTGGTCGGGCACGGTGACGCGGCAGGAGCGGGTCTCGCCGGGCAGCAGCTCGACCTTGAGCACCTTGGCGGGGCTCAGGGCAGCGGAGATGAACTCGGAGACATCCTCGCTCCACTTGACGATATCGATCTTCTCACCGCCCAGCTTCTCGACCACAGCGGCCACACGGTCGCCGTGGGGGCCGATGCAGGCAGAAACGGGGTTGACGTTGGCATCCTTGCTCCAGACAGCCATCTTGGTGCGGGCACCGGCCTCGCGGCTGATGGCCTTGACCTCAACGGTGCCGTCATAGATCTCGGGCACTTCCAGCTCGAACAGGCGCTTGACCAGGCCCGGGTGGGTGCGGCTGATCATCACGCGGGCACCGCGCTCGCCGCTGACCACGTCCACAACGTAGACCTGCAGGGTCTGGCCCTCGGTGTAGGTCTCGCCGGGCACCTGCTCATTGCGGGGCAGGATGGCCTCGCCGCCCTTGCCCAGGTCCAGGGCCACGATGCCCTTCTCGTTGTCCACGCGGTTAACGGTGGCCTGGATGATATCATGGGCGCGGGACTGGATCTCGCTCAGCTGCTGGCTGCGCTCGGCTTCCCGGATGCCCTGACGGATGACATGCTTTGCGGTCTGGGCGGCAATGCGGCCGAAGTCCTTGGTCTTGAGGGGGGTCACAACGCGGTCGCCGACCTCATAGCTCTTGCGGATCTTCTGGGCCTCGGTGATGCCGATCTCGGCGTGCTCATCGTACCAGTCCTCATCGGCGACAACGTTCTGCACCAGAGCGACGTTGAACTTGCCGCTGTCGGGGTCGATCTCCACCAGAACGTTGTCGTCCTCGACCTCATAGTTCTTCTTGACAGCGATCACGATAGCAGCCTTGATCTTCTCGATCAGGTACTCTGCGGTGATGCCGCGCTCATGCTCCAACATGGAGAGAGCTTCAAAAAATTCATTGTTCGCTGCAGCCATTTTTCGGGTTCCTCCTAAATATCATTCTTTCTCTTTTAATCAAACAGGTCCTCGTCGTCACACAGGCGCACCGTGCTGACGGCGGAAAGCTCAAACTGCATGGGGCCGGCCGGGCCTTCGAGCGTGATGGTATTGCCTTCGCGGGAAGTCAGGAGGCCGGAAAACTCCTTAACACCGTTCTCGTTGGCCCGGTACAGCCTGACGCTGACCTTCTGGCCCAGAACGGCTTCGTAGTGCTCCGGGCGGGTCAGCTTGCGGCCCAGGCCGGGGCTGCCGACTTCCAGATAATAGCTCTGTTCAATGGGGTCCGCCTCATCCAGGATGGGGTCCAGCGCATGGGAGACATCGGCACAGGTGTCGGTGTCCATGGTAGTGCCGTCCGTTTTGTCGATGAGGACACGGAGATACCAGTCCGGCCCTTCCTTTTCAAAGACCACGTCCCACAGGCGTAGGCCCATGCCCTCCACAGTGGGGCGGACAAGCGCTTCGACTCTCTGGGCGGTATTTCCGCCAGACTGCTTCGCCATAAAAACCTCCAAACAAACAAGAAACGCGGACCTTGCGGCCCACGTTTCAGTAAAAGTTATATCGTACTATTAGAATATAGCATACTTCCGGTAATTATGCAAGGGGTTTCGTGAAATTTTGCCCTTACAGCACCCAGACACCGTTCCGGAACAGTTCCACCACACGGCCGTCACGGCACTTGCCGGTGATATGGCTGTCCTCTGCACCGATCATCACATCCTCATGGATGGTGGACTGGTTCATGCCGCGTTCTTCCAGCTGCTCCTTGGTCAGGCCGGTGCCGCCCTCGGTGGTGCCGGGGTAGCTGGCACCAAAGGCGATGTGGCAGGCAGCGTTCTCATCGAACAGGGTGCTGTAGAACAGCGCGCCGCTGCGGTTGATGGGGCTGGACGCAGGCACCAGTGCCACCTCACCGATATGGCGGGCACCCTCATCGGTATCCAGCAGCCGGCCCAGCAGGTCAGCGCCCTCCTCTGCCCCATGCTCAACGACCTTGCCATCCTTGAAGGTAACATGGAATCCCTTGATGAGCTGGCCATTGAACACATAGGGCTTGGTGCCGTAGACGATGCCGTCCACCTTATCCTTGTGGGGAGCAGTGAACACTTCCTCGGTGGGGATATTAGGCAGGAAGAACACACCCTTTTCGCTCTTGCTTCCGGCGCTCTCCCAGATTGCCTGTTCGGCCAGACCCACGGTCAGGTCAGTACCGTTGCTGCTCTCAAAGTGGACGCTCTCCAGATCAAGGGCATTCATCTTCTCGCCCAGACTGGTCAGACGGTCCAGATGTGCCTTCCACTCGTTGACGGGGTCACCGTTGGTCACGCGGCAGACATCAAAGATGAGCTGCCACAGCTTCTCGATGGCAGCATCCGTGTCCAGCTCGGGGAACATCTTCTTTGCCCAGGGGGCGCTGGGCATGGCGGCAATGGACCACTGCACCCTGTCGTTCATGGTGTACTCCCGCCAGGGAGCCATAAATTTCCGGTTGGCGGCGTTCACACGGCTGATCTTGGCACCATCCAGACCGGCGTAGACCTCGGGGTCATCCGCAATGAGATGCAGCACGCAGACACTGCCCTCGCTCTCTGCGTAGTCGAGGTAGCGGCGCAGCTGGTAGGGCTTGCTGTCGGTCAGGGCTTCCTCGCCGCCCAGCTCCATCCGGGTGCGGGCAACGGCATTGTCGCTCCAGTCCACCTGAACATCACGGGCTCCGGCTTCAAAGCCGCTGCGCACGCACAGGCGGGCCAGCGGGGCAGCCTCCAGCGGGCAGCGGATGATCATGGTCTGGCCCGGCTGAGGGTTCACGCCCACCCGGACGATAAAGTCAGCGTATTTTTTGAGCAGTTCATCAAAGTTTTTCACAAAAGGTTCCTTTCTGCCGCAAGAAACGGCATGGTTGTTTTGCCCTAAGTATACCCTCTTTTTTCAATTCTGTCCATCGGATAAAAGAAAACAGACGCTTCCGGCGTTGAAAAACGGGGAAACGTCTGCTATACTAACCTTGGGAGTGCTGTCCACATACGGTAAGCGGTCTAACCTTTCCGGCCCAAGCGTCGGGGAGGCGAATATTTTTTGTCGTGCCCCTGACGCTCTGCTGCGAAAGGGGTGATGCTCTATGACGCTATTGGAAACTTTAGCCCTGCTGACGTTGCTTGCAACCGTCGGCTTTGACGTGTTCGATATCGCATGGAAAATCTTTACACACAAAAAATGACCGCCCTCAGCGTCCAAACCTGAGCGGTCATTCTTTGTGAATAACTTGCCGGGAAGGTACTGACCGTTTGCCGGACAGCACTCTCTTTATCTATAATATACCACAGCCCCGCCGAAATTGCAACGGCGGGGCTGTTTTTATTTGTGTATCCGCTCAAATTTCTTTTATAAGGTTATTCCTTCATCGCGTTTCAGCTTTCATAATCTGTTTTTTCTTTGCATCAAATTCTTCTTTCGTAATATAGCCTTTTTCCAGAAGAGCGTTCAGTTTTTCAAGTTGTTCAAGCTTGCTTTCTGCCCCACCCTGCGCTTGCTTTGTAATAGTTTTTTTCTTCTTTGGTTTCTCCGTCATTTCAGGAAGTATTATCCCAAAAAGAATTGCGCCGGTTGCTAAAAGCAGCACAGGTAAAAGATCAAAATTGACCGAATAAGTATGGTTTTCACATACAAACAACCATCCGTACCTATCTATCAATGCTACCTGTTCTGGCAAGATCACTCCAAAGTGTATCAATTCTAAAAATCCTGCCGCAAAGCATAATTTCCTTGTATTTTTCTTATTGAGGCCTAGCAACATTGAAAGCGACATGACTCCCCAAAATACTATCCAGAACAGCCCACTTGTCCAGAATTCAACATCGGTTGCACCGAAGATTGTAAACTTGCACCGGACACCTCGTATAAGTAGTGAAGCAAAACTCATTACGCTGCCCACGATTGCCATATTGGGTATTGAAAGTGCTATCGATACCGTCACCAACACTTCCCCAATAATTTCCAAACTTATTAAGAATGCTGCCAAAATTATTCCAAACGTACTGTTTCTACTTTTTGCAACATCCATAACACTAAAAAGTGTAACGATAGAAGGAATATTTATAACTGCACGAATTACAAAACATGCGCAGGCTACATACCGAATCATTTGCTTCTTTTCATTTTTCATCACATTTTCTCCAAAAGCTCTGCTTTGATTTTGCTATATTCTTCATCACTCAAAGTTCCCTGTTCATGGAGCTTCGCCGCCTTTTCCAAATTGGCGAAAGAATCCTGTACCTCTGAATTGGCGGTATTCTTCTTTACCATATCATCTTCATAAGATGAGCCATCTGCCGGAAGAAGTTTTCCAGTTGCAATATTGACGATATCAATAATCCAAAGAACGCCGAAGCATCCACCTGTCAGAAGTTTCAGTACACCCATGCCGGTGTACCCCAGATAAAATCGGTCTACGCCAATACCGCCAGCCAGAATCGATAAGATTAGTGCTGTTGTCTTGTTTTTCATTTTTGATCTCCTTTCAGCTTCCGTGTAATGTGCTGTCGTTTTTATTTTACCATCATCCGATAGTAAGTCAAGTACTAGCAAACAATAGTATCATATACTCTTTTAAAAAAGGGGTATTCTATGTATTATTTACGCCGTCTACGCGATCTGCGCCAAGACCACGACTTGACCCAGAAGGAGATTGCCGGATTACTGGATATCGATCAACGTGTTTATAGTACCTATGAAACCGGAAAACGAGAAATTCCGCTCCGACACTTGGTAGCTCTGGCAAAGTACTATCATACCAGCACTGACTATCTTCTTGGTCTTACCGATATTCCCACCCCCTACTCTGAAAAACACTAAAAAAGCGCTGTCTCCTTCTGCTCATGCAGAAAGAAACAGCGCTCTGTCTTTATGCAGTTCTCTGTTTAGAACTCGATCTTGCTCTCGATATAGCTCTTGAGCTCGGAGATGGGCATACGCACCTGCTCCATGGTGTCACGGTCGCGGACGGTGACGCAGTTGTCAGCTGCGATACCCTTGGCCTCGTCACCCACGGTGTCGAAGTCCACGGTGATGCAGTAGGGAGTGCCGATCTCATCCTCGCGGCGGTAACGCTTGCCGATGGAACCGGTATCATCGTAGTCCACCATGAAGTACTTGCTCAGCTCATTGCGGATCTCCATGGCCTTGTCGCCCAGCTTCTTGCTCAGGGGCAGCACAGCGCACTTGTAGGGAGCCAGAGCCGGATGCAGGTGCAGGACGGTGCGGACATCTTCCTTGCCCTTGGCATCGACCAGATGCTCCTCATCGTAGGCCTCGCACAGGAAGGCCAGCGCCACACGGTCGCAGCCCAGAGAGGGCTCGATCACGTAGGGGATGTAGTGCTCGTTGGTCTCGCTGTCGAAGTACTCCAGGCTCTTGCCGGAGGCCTCCTGATGGCGGGTCAGGTCGTAGTTGGTGCGGTCTGCAATGCCCCACAGCTCGCCCCAGTCGGTGAACGGGAAGGCGTACTCGATATCGGTGGTAGCGCGGCTGTAGAAGGCCAGCTCTGCGGGCTCGTGGTCACGCAGGCGCAGATGCTCCTTCTTGATGCCCAGGCTCAGCAGCCAGTTCTCGCAGTAATCCTTCCAGTAAGCGAACCACTCCAGATCGGTGCCGGGCTTGCAGAAGAACTCGCACTCCATCTGCTCGAACTCACGGGTGCGGAAGGTGAAGTTGCCCGGGGTGATCTCGTTGCGGAAAGCCTTGCCCACCTGGCAGACACCGAAGGGCAGCTTGCGGCGGGTGGTGCGCTGGATGTTGGCAAAGTTGACGAAAATGCCCTGTGCGGTCTCGGGGCGCAGGTAGCAGGTAGAAGAGCTGTCCTCGGTAACACCGATGGCAGTCTTGAACATCAGGTTGAACTTGCGGATGGGGGTGAAGTCATGCTTGCCGCAGACAGGGCAGACGATGTCCTCGTGGTCGGCGATGAACTGATCCATCTCATCAAAGCTCATAGCATCCACATTGACCTCGGGATGCTCCTCACCGATCAGCTTATCGGCGCGGTGGCGGGCCTTGCAGGCACGGCAGTCCAGCAGGGGGTCAGAGAAGCTGGAAACGTGGCCGGTGGTCACCCAGGTCTGGGGGTTCATAATGATGGCGGCATCCAGGCCTACATTGTAGGGGCTCTCCTGGACAAACTTCTTCAGCCATGCTTTCTTGACGTTGTTCTTGAACTCAACGCCCAGGGGGCCGTAGTCCCAACTGTTGGCAAGACCGCCATAGATCTCAGAACCGGGGAACACGTAACCACGGTTCTTGCAGAGATTGACGATCATATCAAGGGTCTTTTCGCTCTGTTCCATTGTAATAACATCCTTTCCGTCCGCGGCTGGCTTGCCGTGTCGTGTGTGTTGTTTCGGGCAGCTTTCCCCACTGCCGCGTATTTCTACTTTACCATGTTTTCTTATTTTTGTAAAGCAAAAGGCCGCTGCATTTCTGCAACGGCCCTTTCTTTCTGAGAAACAGGCGGGGTGACGTTTCCCGCATCTCCTAACACCGGGCGACGGCTGCCTGTTCCGTCCTCTGTTTCTCTTTGCAAGTTTTACTTATGATACTTCATACCGGCATTGATGGTACAGGCCCGGTAGATCTGTTCGGTCAGCACCAGGCGGGCCAGCTGATGGGGCATGGTGATGCGGCCCATACTGAATCTGAGGGCTGCGGCTTTCTTCACTTCATCGGACAGGCCGTGGGAGGAGCCGATGACGAACGCCACATCCCCTGCCCCGCTGTTTGCGCGGTCGGCCAGGAACTGCGCCAGCTCATCGGAGGAGATCTGCCTGCCCTCAATGCACATGGCAACGATGGCAGCACCCTTGCGCACATTGGAGAGGATGGCTTTTCCTTCCTTCTCCAGTGCTTTTTTCACCACAGCATCGGAGGCATTTTTCTCCTCGATCTTTTCCTCCGGCAGCTCGATGATCCGGAATGCCGCAAAGGCAGCCAGACGCTTCTGGTACTCTGCCACGCCCTCGGCAAAATATTTTGCGTTCATTTTACCAATACAGATCAGGTCAATATTCTGCATTACAGCTTCCTCTTTTCAGGATAAACGATTTAAAATTGTCTCCGCTACTGCTTGAACTCCCTCAGTCACGGCTTACGCCGTGCCAGCTCCCTCGGAGAGGGAGCCTCTGGCGAAACCGAATACTTTGCAATTCAAGCAAAAGCTTTCCCGCCATGCCAAAGGCCCCATCCTAGAGGGGGCTGTCGAGCGAATGCGAGACTGGGGGAGTTTTTTACAGCATTGTCAGCTGCTCCCCCTCGTCCTCGGCGCGGATGAGCGCGCCGGTGGCGGGCAGGCTGCGGACACGGTAGCGGTGGGGGTTGGCAAGCTCCAGCGTTTCCGCCGGGACGACAGATGCAATGGTCTGGTTCTTCTTCAGGGTCACAACAGCAACGCCCTGGCTGTCGCGGGTGGTCTTGGCAGCGATCTGCGCCGTGTTGACCAGCAGCATCCGGCCTGCGCTGGTGCGGATGGCCAGCTCCGTGTCCTCGGGCAGGAAGAGCAGCTTTGCCAGCGGCTCCTTGTCGGAGTAGGCCTTGAGCAGCTTGCGGCGGTTCTGCTTGGTGGCGTAAGAGGCCAGCGGGATCTTTGCGCACTTGCCCCCCGCAAAGAAGAAAAGGACATAGCCGCTGTAATCGCCCGTGATGACCATAGCGAGGATGTTCTCGCCCTCATCCATTCCCAGACGACCCGGCAGGTAGATGCCCATCTGGGCCACCTTGCCGTCCTCCAGCTCGTTCAGGCGCACCTTGTACACCTGCTGTTTGTCGGTAAAGAAGAGGGCCTCCACATTGTTCCGCGTCTCCACCTGATGGATGATCTCATCGCCCTCTTTCAGCTTGTGGGCACCGGCGGTGCGCAGGCTCTGGGGCGGGATCTTTTTCAGGTAGCCCTCACGGGTGAAGAACACGGTAACGGGATAATCCGGGATGGATTCCTCTTCGGCACCGCTCTCCTCCTCGGGCAGATCATACAGGATCTCGCTGCGGCGGGGCTGTGCGTACTTTTTGGCCACATCGTTCAGCTCATTGATGATGATGCGGCGGATGCGGGCCGGCTTTGCCAGAATATCGTTCAGGTCGGCAATGTCCTTTTCCAGCTGTTCGATCTCACCCGTCCGCTTGAGGATATACTCCCGGTTCAGGTGACGCAGCTTGATCTCAGCCACATAGTCGGCCTGCACCTCGTCGATGCCAAAGCCGATCATCAGGTTGGGCACCACCTCGGTCTCCTCCTCGGTGGTGCGGATGATATGGATGGCCTTATCGATATCCAGCAGAATGGCAGCAAGGCCCTTGAGCAGGTGGAGCCGCTTTTCCTTGCCGTGGAGATCGTAGTAGGTGCGGCGGCGGACACACTCCATGCGGAAAGCTGTCCACTCCTGCAGGATCTCCCGCACACCCATGACCCGGGGCTGACCGGACACCAGCACGTTGAAGTTGCAGCTGAAGCTGTCCTCCAGCGGGGTGGTCTTGTAGAGCTTGGCCATCAGCTTTTCCGGGTCCACGCCGCGCTTGAGGTCAAGGGTCAGCTTGAGGCCGTTCAGGTCGGTCTCATCCCGCATATCGCTGATCTCTTTGATCTTGCCCGCCTTGACCAGCTCGGCGATCTTGTCCATGATGGCTTCCACAGTGGTGGTGGGCGGGATCTGCGTGATCTCCAGCATATTCTCGCCGGGCACCACATTGTACCGGGCACGCACCTTGATGCTGCCCCGGCCATTCTCATAGACCTCCCGCATCTGGGCCTCATCGTACAGGATCTGGCCGCCGCCCACGAAATCCGGGGCAGGCATGGTGGTGGAGATATCGTGTTTGGGATCCTTCATCAGGGCCACGGTGGTGGCGCACAGCTCTGCCAGATTGAAGGAGCAGATGTTGCAGGCCATGCCGACTGCAATGCCCAGGGTATTGTTGGCCAGAATGGTGGGGAAGGTCACGGGCAGCAGGGTCGGCTCGGTGGTGGTGCCGTCGTAGTTGGGCACAAAGTCCACGGTCTCCTTATCGATATCCCGGAACAGTTCCTCGCAGACTCCCTCGAGCTTGGCCTCGGTATAACGGGCAGCGGCGCAGGACATATCCCGGCTGTACGCCTTGCCAAAGTTGCCCTTGCTGTCCACAAAGGGCACCAGCAGGCTCTCGTTGCCCCGGCCCATGCGCACCATGGTATCGTAGATGGCGGCATCACCGTGGGGGTTCAGGTGCATGGTGCTGCCCACGATGTTGGCCGACTTGGTGCGGGCACCCTTCAGCAGCCCCATGCCGTACATGGTGTACAGCAGCTTGCGGTGGGCGGGCTTGAAGCCATCGATCTCGGGCAGGGCGCGGGAGACGATGACGCTCATCGCGTAGGGCATATAGTTGGTCTCCAGCGTGCTGGTGATGGGATCTTCCAGCACACTGCCCGCGTTCAGGATCTCAACGCCGTCGCCCAGCTGCGGGCGGACCGGCTTGGTCGTTTTTTTGGTTGTTCGTTTTGCCATTTTTGCTCCTCTATATCAGCATCTATATCCCGGATCCAACCCCTCAGTCTCGCATACGCTCGACAGCCCCCCTAATAGTGGGGCCCTTGGCATAGAGGGGAACTCGCAGGGCGTTCCGCAACGCCAGGGCCTCCCCTACTAGGGGAGGTGGCAATGCAAAGCATTGACGGAGGGGTTTATCTCGTCAGCTCACATCCAGATCATCCAGATATTCTGCACCATGCTGTGCAATATGCTCCTTGCGTCCGGCCAGGTTATCTCCCAGCAGCAGGTCAAACACCCGGGCCGTTTCCTCCACGTCCGTGGGCAGTACCTTGATCAGGCGGCGGCTCTCGGGGTTCATGGTGGTCAGCCACATCATCTCGGGGTCGTTTTCGCCCAGACCTTTGGAGCGCTGGATGGTATACTTTTTGTCGCCGATCTCCTTCAGGAATGCTGCCTTTTCCGGCTCGGTGTAGGCAAAATAGGTGTGGTCCTTTGTGGTGATCTCATACAGCGGCGATTCCGCGATATAGACATAGCCCTCGTTGATCAGAGTGGGGGTCAGCCGGTAGAGCATGGTCAGCACCAGCGTGCGGATCTGGTAGCCGTCCACGTCAGCATCGGTACAGATGACGATCTTGTTGTAGCGCAGGTTATCAATGTTGAAGGTGGCAAGCTCCTTGTTGTGCTTGCCGCCCAGCTCCACGCCGCAGCCCATGACCTTGATGAGGTCCACGATGACGTCCGACTTGAAGATGCGGGCATAGTCGGCCTTGAGGCAGTTCAGGATCTTGCCGCGGATGGGCATGATGGCCTGATATTCACTGTCGCGGCTCTGCTTGACCGCGCCCATAGCGGAATCGCCCTCCACAATGTAGAGCTCCCGGCGGGAAGCATCCTTGGTGCGGCAGTCCACGAACTTTTGCACCCGGTTTGCCAGATCGATCTGGGTGGAGAGCGTCTTTTTGATGCTCTGGCGGGTCTTTTCGGCGTGCTCGCGGCTCTGCTTGTTCACCAGCACCTGCTGGCAGATCTTCTGGGCCTCCTCCGGCTTTTCAAGGAAGTAGACCTCCAGGTAATGCTTGAGGAAATCAGTCATGGCCTGCGAGACAAACTTGTTCGTGATGGCCTTCTTGGTCTGGTTCTCGTAGCTGGTACGGGTGGAAAAGCTGGACGAGACGTACACCAGGCAGTCCTGCACATCCTGGAAGCTGATGGCGCTCTCGCCCTTCTTATAGAGGTTCTTGTCCTTCAGGTATTTGTTGATCTGGTAGACAAAAGCCGTACGGACGGCGTGCTCGGGACTGCCGCCGTGTTCCAGCCAGGAGGAGTTGTGATAGTATTCCAGCAGCTGCACCTTATTGGAGAAGCAGAAGGCAGCGCTCATCCGCACCTTATAATCCGGCTGATCCTCACGGTCACGGCCGGAGGCCTCGCTTTCACAGCTGAACACCGGGGTCAGGGTATCCTCTCCTGCCACCTCCTGCACATAGTCGGCGATGCCGTTCTGGTAGCACCAGCTCTCCTTCCAGGGCTTGCCGGTGGCGGGGTCCTTCTCCTTTTCGTCCGTAAAGTTCAGGGTCAGGCCCGCGTTGACCACGGCCTGACGGCGCAGCACATCCTTATAGTAGCTGCCGGGCACGTCAATGTCCGTAAACACCTCATCGTCGGGCTTCCAGTGGATGATGCTGCCGGTACGGCGGCCCTTGTAGGGCTCCTTCTGCAGGCCGCCCACATTCTCACCCTTTTTGAAGTCGAGGTGGTAATGAAAGCCGTCGCGGTAGATATCGGCGGTCATCCAGGCAGAGGCGTACTGGGTGGCGCACAGGCCCAGGCCATTCAGGCCCAGGCTGAACTCGTAGTTGTCCTCGCCCTCACCGTATTTGCCGCCCGCGTACATCTCACAGAACAGCAGCTCCCAGTTGTAGCGGCCCTCGCCGTTGTTCCAGTCCACGGGCATACCGCGGCCAAAGTCCTCCACGATCACGCTGCCGTCCTTGCAGCGGGTCACATTGATGGTATCGCCGTGGCCATCGCGGGCTTCATCAATGGAGTTGGAGACGATCTCAAAAATAGAGTGGGCGCAGCCCTCCACGCCGTCTGAGCCAAAGATGACGGCCGGGCGCTTGCGCACACGGTCGGCACCCTTCAGCGAAGTAATGCTTTCGTTGCCATATTCCTGTTTTCTTGCCATGCTGTCCTCCGGGCCTGTTCTCTTGTAATGAGCAGGTCGTCAAATCAAAACGCCTTTGCTCTTTCCCTTATAATAAGTATAAGCGATGTGTAAAGAGCAAAAGCGTCGGTGTTCTTTTCTTTTATTAAACCATAGGTTGTATTACTTGTCAATTTCTTCGGGCAGATTTCTTGTCCTCCTGATCCGGCAGAAAAAAGCCCAGAAAGTCATTCTTATTTTGCGCGTTGAAACGCATAAAACGAAAAAAGTTTCAGTTTTTTTCAAAAATTTTGAATTTACCCCTTTACAAAATCAAAATTTCAGGTATAATAATCATCGTCCGGTGCGCCTCTGTAGCTCAGTCGGTAGAGCAGGGGACTGAAAATCCCCGTGTCATTGGTT
>OGGE01000385.1_pt1 | contig 37614 bp, 24 predicted proteins | sample 1571121 | NCBI WGS metagenome assembly OGGE01 (sample SAMEA2581959, study PRJEB24529) | metagenome | biome: Human gut stool | place: China | collected 2011
GGAGATGGGCACCCAAGCCATAAAAATACTATTAGAGAATGTAAACGATAAGAATTTCTCTCATAAAGGTGTTGTCGTGAATAACCAGTTAACCTTGAGATGATGTGAAGCCTGTTTTCTTATTGTCTATTCTCGATGTCTTTCCTTATTGTATTTTCTAAAGGGTTATTTTTTTACTTGATTATGTTTTCGAAAAAAGACGTACGTGTTTTTATAAGGGAATGATTTGTATTTGGTAATGCGTTTTATATTAATTAGTTATGTGTGATTGCTGATATCTAGGCTTATTGTGGTTAATTTTAGTCAAACGTTAAGCCATATGGGATATAGCTACTGATGTATGTTAATATAATGTAAATTAATATTAAGTTGTTGCTGTTTTGAATTTAATCATTACATTTGCGAATATTTAAACGGTTAAATAAAATATATGCATAATATTTTGATATATGTATATTGTTTGAGTTTAAATATGTTAATCTGTGTATGTCTTTATAATTGTAATACCTATGATACGAAAAACAGTCTTATTATGTACAATTTGTATGTCTTTGGAGGCCGTAGCGCAACGTGAGAGCGCTGTTGTTAACCCCGTAGAACCTGTGCGGTATGAAAATGAAAACGGGAATTTTAAGATTTTATCTTATATCAAGCAAAGTCATCTGGGAGAGTCCGGTCTAAGTGCTGAGGTTGGTGGAGTGAAGCAAGATCTGCTTCGTACGGACAATCCGGATAGCTTATTGGTTTGGTTGCCTATGATTGGTGAAGAGGTTCGCTTGAAAGTTTTTTCCGGGAAAAAGTGCGTGGTTGACCAGATGTATCGCCCTGTCATTCCTTCGGATTGGGGCTATTTCCAGAATGGAACGATCCATTTGATACAATCTTCGCATCAGGACATCGCTTGGATGGATACGCCTGATTATTGTAGGGAAGATCGTATAGAGGGTATTATCATGCCAGCGTTGAGCTTGATGAAAGAGAATAAGGATTTCAAGTTTGAGATGGAGCAAACTCTTAACTTGATGGAGTTCTTGGAGAAATATCCGGAAAAAAAGGGAGAGTTAATCGACTTATATAAGGAAGGAAGATTTAACTGGGGAGCTACCTATAATCAGCCCTATGAGGGGTTGTCTAGTGGTGAGCAATTGGTTCGTCAGGCTTATTACGGCCGAAAATGGATACGGGAAAATCTGCCTGGGTGCGATGACCGGGTAGCTAATAATATGGATGTGCCGGGACGGACTTGGCAGATGCCTCAGATATTGGCCAAGAGCGGGATTCCAAACTTGTTTATCAGCCGAATGAAGGAGGGACTGTATGACTGGTATAGCCCGGACGGATCAAAAGTCTTGACATTCACCCCCGGTAATTATGGATGGGCTTCTATGATCTGGAAATTTTTTGATAAGGACGGGGTGACGGCTTTCCACAAGTTGCATCACCGTTCCCTAATATGGAGCGATTACTTCAAAGAGCGTAATATTCCTCCGCATTATGCGATTTTGATAAGTTGCGATGCAACGAAACCTGTGGATTATCAGAAGGTGGTTGACGAGTGGAACTCGATCGCTTCTCAAGCATCGGTGGCGCTTCCTCGTTTAACGGTTTCTACCGCTGAGGCTTATTTTGATCGGGTTCGTGGAAAGAATACCCGCTTTGAGAAAGTTGAAGGTGAGCGGCCGGACTTATGGCTTTATATCCATGGTCCTGCGCATTATGAAGATACTAAATATAAACGTGATGCGGCTGTATTATTGCCAGCAGCCGAGTCGTTTACCACGTTCTCAGGCTTGATTGATAATGATTTGGATAAGTATCCGCACGATGCTTTTGATAGGGCTTGGATGGCTTCGATCTATCCGGACCATGGATTGGGAGGAAAGAACGGAGAGATAACGGACGCTATTTTCAAGGATAGCTTGAAGTGTGCGAGAGATCTGGGAGAATCCTTACTGGGGTCTGCCTTGGAGCGGATTGTTGAAGAGGTAGATGTGCGGACGGGGCAATGGGTGGTTTTTAATGATCTTACGTGGGAGCGTGATCGTTTGGTCGAGATTGCCATCTCTAAGCATAAAGCAGTTGTGAGAGACGAGGCGGGGAATGTGGTTCCTTCGCAAATCAAGACGGTAGGAGAGCAGAATTACGTTGTATTCATGGCTCAAAAGGTTCCATCGATGGGATTTCGTTCGTATAAGATAGAGGAGGGGAAGAACGCTCCGGGGGAGGAAAACCGGTGCTTGATTTCGGATAATAGCTTGGAAAACGTCTACTATAAGGCCTTGTTAGGGAATGGAGGCATTGTCTCCTTGTATGACAAGGAGTTGGGACGAGAGATCATCCATACTTCGAAATTTGCGTGTGGCGATATCGTAGAGTTGGGTTATAACGGCAATGGAGCGGGTGAGTTCACGCGTGTTACCGACGTGACCCCCGGGGATATTACTCCGCTTAGCTTATTTGACGCTCATTGGAGAGTAACGGAGTCTGGGCCGCTTTATACTCGTTTTGAGAATATTCAGCCTACCAAGCATACAACGATCGTCCAGACCATCACATTCTCTCACGTTAAGAAACAGATCGATTTTGATGTGACCTTACGTGATTTTGATGGCGAACACAATCGGCAGTATCGGATCGCCTTCCCTGTAAACATAATGGGAGATCGTACCATCAATTACGAGGTTCCTATGGGAGTTGCCCAAGTGGGCAGGGATGAGATGAAGTGGCAACCGGGTGGTTGGGCTTGGGGAGGAACGTATGTACATCATCCGGAGGATACCCATCCGCGTGAGATACAGAATTTTATCTCGGCTCATGGTAATGGATTCGGACTAACGATGTCTTCTTGTGTGGCGGTAGGCGATTGGGTGGATCCCTCTAGGGAGCAAGCGGTATATCCGGTCTTGCAGGGTATCTTGTTATCTTCTCATAAAAGTTGCCATGGTGAGGGTAATTGGTATCATCAAACGGGTACGCACCATTTTAATTTCTCTTTGTCATCTCATAAGGAGGGATGGACTGAGGGGTATCGGTTTGGAGTTGAGGCGAATCGTCCTTTTTATGCGAGAAAGAAAGAAAACAAAGGAGGCGTATTGCCTGCGGTGAAGAGCTTTTTGTCGGTATCCGATCCATTCGTAGCAATGTCTCTTATAAAGAAGGCCGATAATGATAATAGCTTGATTATCCGCCTGACAGAGATGGAGGGCAGGGATAAAGAGGTACGGGTGACTTTGCCTGTGGAGGCTAAAAAGGTAATCCGGACGAATTTGATCGAGGACGAGCAGGAGGTTATTCCGGTATCGGGCAGTACGATCACCTTGAGATTGGGACACCATGCGATTGAGACATTTAAACTTGTGATATAGAGAGGAGTTACCATGGAAACACAAGTGAAAAAAAGCACATTTAGGAAACTACCACCGGTCTTATTCGCCTTTTTTGTGATGGGATTTGTGGATGTGGTAGGCGTTTCTACAAGTTACGTAAAAAGTGATTTCGGGCTGAATGATACGTTGGCCAACTTATTGCCGATGTTGGTATTCTTGTGGTTTGCGGTTTGTTCCTTGCCTACAGGTTTGCTGATGAAACGTATAGGGAGGAAGAATACGGTCTTGCTAAGTTCATTGATAACGATCGTGGCTATGGTCTTGCCGTTGGTTTACTATTCGTTTTTCTCCGTACTTTTGGCCTTTGCGTTGCTGGGTATAGGTAATACGGTGTTGCAGGTTTCCTTGAATCCTCTTTTGATGGATGTGGTGGCGAAAGAGAAGGTGACGAGTTTGCTTACCTTTGGGTATTTCATCAAGGCTATATCCTCTACCTTGGGCCCGGTTATCTTGAGTGTTGCCATGGGAGTCTGGGGAGACTGGCATTTAGTCTTTTGGGTGTATGCGGTTTGTACGTCACTTTCATGGATATGGCTGGTTTGCACTCCTATCCAAGAGAAACGGGAAGAGGTGGCTTATGTCGGTGGATCTATTTGGAAATTGTTCAAAAACAGGAAGTTGATGGTGGCATTCTCTGTTATATTGCTGATTGTCGGCTTTGAGATCGGATTGATGACAGCCGTCCCTAAGTATTTGCTGGAGCGTTGCCAAATTCCGATAGAGCAAGGGGGGTTGGGATGTAGCCTTTACTTTGCGGCTCGTACTTTGGGTACATTTATCGGATCGATTATTTTGTCACGTTATTCTTCCAGTCGTTTTCTGATCATAAATGTGGTATTGGCTTTGCTGGCATTCGGATTGTTCATGGTCTCGTCAAATTCGACAATTGTCTTGGCCGGGTTGTTCTTGGTGGGGCTGTTTTGCGCGAATGTTTTCCCGATCATATTTTCTTCGGCCATCCAATCTGAGCCTTCTAAAGCAGATGAGATTTCGGCATTGATGATCATGGGTGTCGCTGGTGGAGCTATCTTGCCTGTTTTTATGGGAGGTATAGCGGATGTCAGCAATCAGTTTGTCAGCCTCTTTGTGCCTTTGTTGGCGTTGGTGTATATATTGGGCGTGTCGGTAAAAATGCGATAATTCATCATTAAAAAACAATTATATGAAAGATATGACTTCTTTACAGCGTTGTCTGGCGATCTTGAACGGAGAGATTCCGGATATGCTTCCGGTGATTCCACAAAGTTTCATGTTTGCGGTGGAAACAGCAGGAATGAAAATTGGAGATGTAAATAAGAATGGAAAAAAAATGGCTCAAGCCCATATAATATCGCAAGAAAAATATGGCTATGACGGATGTGTTATCGATTTTGATGACGCTACGATAGCCGAAGCCGTGGGTGCTAAGGTGATATTCCGTGAGGATGAGCCGGCTACGGTAGATGAGTCTTGTCCGGTATTAAAGGATTTAAGAGACGTGTATGATATGCCTATTCCTGATCCTTTGAGTAGCGGGCGTTTATGCGAGTGGCTGGAGGCTACACGTACTTTGGTAGATGCGATTGGTGACCATGTGTTTGTTATGGGGCGTGCGGATCAAGGGCCTTTCAGTATCGCTTGTTTGTTACGGGGTACTACACAGTTTATGATGGATTTGCTGACGGAGGATCAAAAGTTAATAGAAGATGTTTTGGAGTATTGCCGTACAATCAGCGCTGTTTTTGCTAAGGCCCAGAAGGATGCCGGTGCGCATGCGACTTCCATAGGAGATGCATTTGCGGGGCCTAACTTGATCTCTCCGGACTTGTATCGCCAATTCGCTTTGGAGCCGGAGAAGAAATTGACTCAAGAGGTACAAGATTATGGCATTCCTTTTTCTATTCATATATGTGGTAATACGAATGGTATCATACAAGATATGGGTATGACTGGCGCGCGTATATTGGAAATTGATTGGATGTTGGACATCAAAGAGGCACGTAAGCTAGTTCCGGAAGATACGGTTTTGATGGGAAACATAGACCCTAGCTTCCCGTTGGTTATCGGTACCTCCTCGGATGTAGAGGCTGCCGTGAAAAATGTGATCGAGGCTACGGGTGGCAGGAGACATATTATCAGTTCCGGTTGTGCGATGGGAAGGAATACGCCTCCGGAGAATTTTAAGGCATTTATCGCCGCGGCTCGTAAGTATGGTTCCTATGAGAATATTTTAGAATTACAAAATATAAAATAATGGAATATATGGCAGATTTAAATAAGTTATTCGATTCAATTGTTGCCGGGAAGCTCGAACCGGCGGTAGAGGTTACCCATCAGGTTATAGAGGAAAAGTTGGATATACAGTCCGTTATCAATAATTATATGATTAAGGCGATGGAGGAGATTGGAGGTCGCTTTGAGAAACAACAAGCTTATGTGCCTGAACTATTGATGGCTGCACGTGCGATGAAAGGATCGCTGGATCTGTTGAAACCTCATTTGAAAGGGGATAAAACGGAGACAATCGGAAAAATCGTGATTGGCACCGTATTCGGTGATTTGCATGATATCGGGAAAAATCTAGTCGCTTCCATGTTTGAGGGATGTGGTTTTGAGGTTGTTAATATGGGAGTAAATGTTTCTTCGGATAAATTTATTGAAACGGTTAAAAGAGAAAAGCCGGATATTCTTTGCCTATCCGCCCTACTAACAACTACGATGAATTATATGAAAGTTATCATTGGGGCATTGGAGAAAGAGGGACTTCGCGATCAAGTAAAGGTCATGGTAGGCGGGGCTCCGGTCAATGAGTTGTTCGCTAACCAGATAGGAGCGGATGGATATAGTGGTAATGCCAATGCGGCGGTTATCAAGGCCAAAGAATTATTATGTATCGCATAAATAAGCTCGGTTATGAAGGTTAATATGAAAGAATGGATCACATCCCTATTATCATCAAAAGAGCGAGTGGCTATTCCGGTTATGACCCATTCGGGAATTGAGTTACTGGGACACACCGTATATGATGCGGTAACGAATGGGGATATTCATTATCAAGCGGTGAAATTGCTGGCGGATAAATATCCTTCCGCAGCCTCTACCGTGATCATGGATCTGACCGTAGAAGCGGAAGCTTTTGGGGCTGAGATTCATTTTTCACCCAATGAGGTTCCTAGCGTTATCGGGCGTTTGGTATCAAATCAGGAAGAAGTGGAGAAACTGGAAGTACCTTCTTTGAATAAGGGAAGGCTGCCTGAATATCTAAAAGCGAATCGAAAGATGTCACGGGAGGCTTCAAAACCGGTGATATCCGGTTGTATAGGTCCTTATTCGTTGGCAGGTCGTTTGTATGATATGTCTGAGATTATGATGGCTATGTATATCGAGCCGGATTGTATTAAGCTATTGCTGTCTAAGTGTTCGGAATTTATCAAACGTTATTGCTTGGCATTGAAAGAATCCGGAGCCAATGGGGTCTTGATGGCAGAACCGGCAGCGGGCTTGCTCTCGAACGAGGCTTGTTATGAGTTCTCCTCAACCTACATTCGTGATATTATTCAGGAAGTCCAAGACGACTCATTCGCCGTTTTCTTGCATAATTGCGGAAATACTGGACAATGTACGGATGCGATGGTGCGCACTGGAGCTATGGGCTATCATTTCGGAAATGGCATCGATATGCTCTTGGCGCTTGAGCAATGCCCGAAGGATGTATTGGTCATGGGAAATATAGATCCTGTATCCGTGTTTAAGATGGCTTCCGGAAAAGAGTTGTACGAGACAACGATGGAGCTGTTGACTAAGACTGCCAAATATCCGAATTTCGTGTTGTCTACGGGATGTGATACGCCTCCGGAGATTCCGTTTGAGAATATAGAGATGTTTTATAAGGCTATTGGCGATTTTAATAAGATTGGAAAATGATAGAAAGCTATTTTCATAAAGGTGAGGGATATAATCCGTTCTTGATACGAGAAGGATGGCAGGTGGCGCAATTGAATCATGTTTCCGGTCATGGTCTTGATGATATTGAGCGGATCGAGGTTCATAAGTCCACGGATGAGGTCTTTATTTTGTTCAAGGGAAATGCGGTATTGGTTGAGGCTGTCGTAAATGGAGACAATACCACGTTTCATTGTGAAAAAATGCGAAAAGGGGTTACTTATAATATTCCGGCAGGTACATGGCATGATATAGCGATGGACCTGGATGTGGAGATCATCATTGTAGAGAAGTCTGATACGCATAAAAACGATTGTGAATACTTAAAGCTGAGCCAACAAGAGCGAAACGATTTATATGCGATGATAAATAAGTCGTTGCTGTAAGATAAAGATTATGGAAATGGAGGAAATGAGAGTTTACATAATATGGGGATTTTTGGGTAGTGGCAAAACTACGTTGATTAATCATTTATTATCTACTTATTGGGTGGATAAAAGGGTGGTTATCATTGAGAATGAATCTGGAACGACTTCCGTGGATAGTTTATTGCTACGTAGCAAGGATTATCATGTATGGGATATTACCTCCGGTTGCGTATGCTGTACGCTTCGCCATGAGCTTCCTCGTGTTATCAAGGAGATCAAAGAATCTGTTCATCCAGATCTTGTATTGGTGGAGCCTTCCGGTTTAGCTTCCTTGGAAGATTTGATACGGATGCCGGAGTTGGCGATAAACGGATTCATATCGTTGGTTGATGTGGGTATGTATCCGCTTTTAAGGCAGCTGAATCCGACTTTTTATCAACGGCAATTTGCTTTGTCGCCTGTTATCGTGTTGACAAAGACGGAACGGGTAGAAGCGGATGAGGTGGAGGCCGTACGGGAAGCTCTTTTAGGCATTCAAAATCAATCGAAAATCGTTTCGGACTACAGATCCTTATGCAAGAACGACTGGGATGAGCTTTGGGCGTATAGTTGTCATAATAGATGGGATGCTGGTGGTGTAATGTATGCGAAAGTGTCCGAGATTTCATACGGGGTTCAAACGATTTCGGTTACATCTCCATTTGACTCTTATTTTTTTGAACAGTTATTTAACCGGATAAATAACTTAATCCCGAAAGCGATCATAAGAGCCAAGGGGGTAATTCCGGATTCCGGCAAGTGGCAAAAACTGGATTATGTGAATGGAAAAGCCACATGGGAGGAATTTGTATTATCGGAAGAAGGGAGTGATAAATCATTCCTATCGGTTTGGTATGATAAATCGCAAGCATACGTGGCAGATTGGCTGGCCACCTTTGTTAATGCGACAGAAGAAACTTGTTCGATAGAGGATTTGGATATTGACGATACTGAATTATATCGTTACTTAGGTTTTGATACCTCAAGCCCAGATGCGTATCTGCTAGACTTCATACAGCGTTTGAAACAAGAAGCCTTATCCATTTGTGTTCCTCGATTTGGGTATCGCTTACTTCCCGGTGAGGCCAAAGATAAAAGGTCTGTTGTATTATCCGGACAGACATTTACCCCGGATGGAATCATTGTCCGTTATTTGCGAGACAGCGATTTCTTTGCGACTATCGTAGCCTCGGTAGGAGCGGAGCTTGATAAATGGATAACCGAAAAAAGATCCGGAGGCGATGTGATGGAGGCTTTTGTCGCTGACGCCTTGGGGTCGACTATCGTAGAAGCTATTGTCTCTTGGGGACTTTCTCGATTGGCAGCTAAGATGGGAAAACTGGAATTTAAGATTAGTAACTCATACAGTCCGGGATATTGCGGTTGGGATGTTGCGGAACAACGGTTGTTTTTTTCGCTTTTACCGGATAAGTTTTGTGGTATTTCACTCACCGATTCATGCTTGATGCTTCCTATAAAATCGGTCAGTGCTTTGGTTGGAATAGGTAAAAATGTCGAGAAAAAGCCTTACGGCTGTGCGATCTGTAGGAAGAAGGATTGCTTTAAGAGAAAGGAGGTGAGGCAGTTGGTATAATAGTGGGTAATTTTAATGGCGTTTATAGTATTAAATTAATTATTCAACCTAAATATAATATATTATGGAGTTTTCAAAAATGATGGTATTGCCCATCGCCTTAATTTCTTTTTTGCCGTTGTCTACGGACTTGAGAGCGGAAAGTCCTAATACGGTCAATATTTCTCAACAGATTAAAAAATTAGTAACAGGAGTTGTAGTTGATGCTGCCGGTCTACCTTTGATCGGTGTAAATGTTAGCGTTAAAGGTACCACGGAAGGTACGATTACGGATTTGGATGGCAAATTCAGTTTGAATGCCTCTTCCCAATCTATATTGATTGTTTCGTATATTGGTTATAAGACAGTCGAAGTTCCGGTTGATGGGAATCTGAAAATTGTATTGAAAGAAGATTCTCAAGCATTGGATGAGGTTGTGGTTGTTGGATATGGCGTAGCTCGCAAGTCCGATTTAACAGGAGCCGTAGGCCAAATGGGAGATAAAGAAGTGCAAAAAAGGCAAGTGGTAAATCCAGTCGATGCTCTTTCTGGTAAGATTGCCGGTGTGATAGTAAACAATAACTCGGGTCGGCCTGGAGGCTCTCTTAGTATTAATATTCGCGGTTTTAATTCTATAAACGCCTCAAATGCACCGCTTTTTGTGATTGATGGTGTAGTTGGCGCAGATATAGCAATGGTAAATCCGAATGAGATCGAGTCAATGAATGTGCTGAAAGATGCTTCTTCTACTGCTATTTATGGAGCACGTGGTGCTGGTGGTGTCGTAATTGTTACAACTAAAAAAGGCTCTTTTGGTACAGGATTAAAGGTTAGTTATAACTTGAATTTGGGGATAAGTAAGGCTCAAAAGAAGATAGAGGTACTTAATTCTAAAGAATTTATGTCAGTTCTTAATAAAGCTTTTGAGAATGATGGTTTTGAAGCTATTGATTGGCATAGAGTAAATCCATCGCTATTCGATTCTAATGGTACTCCTTTATATGATACAAATTGGCAAGATGAAGTAATGAAGACTGCTTTTTCAAATAGGCATTATTTGACACTATCATATGGAAATGAGCGCTCAAAAACAACGGCTTCTATAGGTTATCAGAAAGAGAATGGTGTCCTTTTGAGAGAATGGTATAAACGTATATCTGGTAAAATAACAAATACCTTTAAGATAAATTCAAATTTAGAATTGAATACTTCTCTGGCTTATAATAATAAATCAGAGAATAGATATGATGATTATGGCGTTGATGGATTGACTACAACTAGAACCATGATTGAATGTTTTCCAGTTCTTCCTATAGCTTATGATGATGGAACTTATTCTAAATTTGGTGATTTTTTGTATCCAACAACATTGATTAAAAATAATGAAGTACAGTATAATGATAAAGGCTTAAAGAAAGTTGATTATGATAATCTAGCTGCTTTTTATGGATATGCAGATAATCCTGTACAAAGAGCAAATGATTTTTCAAGAGTACTTTCTTTGGATCATGTATTGGGCAACGCTGAACTTTCTGCCAAAATTGTAGAGGGTTTGGTTTTGCGAATAAATGGTGCTGCAGAGGTGAAATCATCTAGACATAATATATTTGCCAGTAGAAATTTAATAGGTGAATATGGAGGTGAAGGTGGTGCTGAAATTAGTATTACAAGATATTTAAATTGGCAAAATGAGAATTTTTTAACATATGATAAATCTTGGAAAGATCATAAAATTAATGCAATGATAGGACTTTCTTTTAGTGGTTCTAATTCGCAGAGTTTATCTGGTAATGGACAAGGTTTTGTATCTGATTTTTTTAAATGGAATAATTTAGGTGTATCAGAGAAACCTGGATTACCTAGCTCTGGATATTCTGAGTGGAAAATGAATTCTTATTTTTTTCGTGGAAATTATTCGTATGCTAATAAGTATTTGGCGACTATATCTATGAGATATGATGGTTCTTCTGTTTTTGGATCATCTAATAGATATGCTTATTTTCCATCAGCAGCATTGGCTTGGGTTCTAAAAGAAGAAGGATTTTTAAAAGATAATAATTTGATATCTAATTTAAAAGTGAGAGTTAGTGCAGGTAAGACTGGAAATGCAGGAATTTCTCCTTATTCAACATTGCCATTATTAGGTGAAACAAATCTGGTTTTTGCTGATAAAACACTTGCGCATGGAGTTATTCCTAATAGAATGTCAAATTCAAATTTGAAATGGGAAACAACGACACAATATGATTTGGGTGTTGAATTAGGATTGTTGAATAATAGAATAAATATTATTGCTGATTATTATGATAAAAAAACAACAGACCTTCTTTTAGATAAACCAGTGAGCTGGGTTGCTGGATATTCTACTGTTATGGATAATGTAGGTTGTATTACAAATAAAGGCGTGGAGCTTACATTTAATACTCATAATATTAAATCAAAGGATTTTAATTGGTTTTCTACATTAATATTTAATTTAAATAGAAATAAGGTGATCCGTTTGTCTGGAGATGAATCTGACTTATGGATTGGAGGTTTTATTGGGATAAATTATTTATTAGTAAGAAAAGGAGAACCATTGTATAGTGTATATGGTTTGGTTCGTGATGGAGCAGGAACTTGGGGGACTGATGAAGTTGAAGAAGCTGCGAGGTATGGAAAGAAGCCGGGTGATAAAAAATATGTAGATAAGAATAAAGATGGAAAAATTGATTATCAAAATGATGGTGAGATATTAGGAAATGCATATCCTAAATTTGAAATGTCTTTTTCTAATACAATAACATATAAAAATTTTGATCTGAGTTTAGATATTCATGGAAAATATGGAAATAAGGCTGTGAATATGACAAAAATTACAGCCGAACAAAGGCTTTGGTATGCAAATACAACTAAAAGAGTATTGGATTACTGGACTCCAGAAAATCAGAATACAATGATTGAACGTCCGAGAACTTGTATGGCAGGAGGAGGAAGTGCTCAAGAATTACAGATAGATAGTGATTTGATAGAAGATGCGTCTTACATTAGATTTAAAAATTTAACAGTAGGGTATACATTTTCTTCAAGTTTGGCCAATAAGTTACGTCTTAAAGGATTACGTTTTTATTGTAATTTAGAAAACTTTTTAGTGATTTCATCTTATTCAGGGTATGATCCTGAAGTCTCTAACAAGACAGGGCAAGGAGCTGAATTTTATGCTCATCCGAAACCTATTAATGTGAATTTTGGTGTTAATGTTGATTTTTAATAGATACAGATATGAATAATATGAGAATAATAATGCTGTCGTTTCTTTTTTTATTTTTCCTTTCATGTGATAATTTTTTAGATACGACTCCTAAATCGGTACAGTCCGCAGATCAATATTATACGAATGAAGATGAAATAGAAAGTGCGATAAAGGGACTTTATTCTTGGCTAGGATCTCCTTTTCAAGGTGTTGGTTTTGGTGAGGCTCCTTTATTGATGTTGGAGTTCCCTACTGGTCAAGCTAAATATACAACAGGACAGCAATCTATAATGAATCCTGATTTTGAAAATCTTGTTTATTGGGATAGAATATATGTAGATACTTGGTGGTCTTCTTCTTTTTATGCAATAGAGGCTTGTAATAGGGCTATTGAGGCTATTAAAAAAATGCCCCTAAATAATAAATTAAAAAGTTTATTGGGCGAAGCTTATTTTTTTAGAGCTTATTATTATTTCCGTTTGGTTCGTATATTTGGAGAGCTCCCTTTAAAACTTACTGCAACAGAAAAACCAGATGATTCATTTCTTGAAAAATCATCTATTAAGGATATTTATGAGAAGGCTATTGTTCCCAGTCTATTAGAGGCTGAGAGCTTGAATGTTTCTAATGATCCATCTTGTGGGCGTGTTTCGTCTGAAGCTGTTAAGTCATTAATGTCACAAGTTTATTTAACAATGGCTGGATATCCGCTAAATCAAACTGATAAATTTATTTTGGCTTCTGAAAAGGCTAAGGAAGTGATAGAAAGTGGAAAATTCTTTCTTTTTCAATCAGATGATACAATGAGCTGGTTTGAAAAAATTAGAAGACCAGAATATGACAATCAAGGGGAATATATTTTAATGGCTAATTATGGAAATCATCCAGCTCCACGTCAAGGATTTACTACGTTAATACTACCTGTTGGAGCAGAATCGATAACTGGATATATTCATTATGGAGCTCTTATGCCGCGTAAGGAATTTATAGATTCTTTTGAATCGAAAGATTTAAGAGCGAAAGAGAAAGGTTTTGTTTTTACTGAATATCAGTCTATGAATGATCCTCAGCAAATGGTGTCTTTTGAGATGGCTATATATAAATATTTTGATCCTTCCATCATTGGGCAATCTGGAATGGGTACTAAGAGTTTACCATTAATTCGTTATGCAGAGATACTTTTAACTTATGCGGAAGCTTCTGCTAGATCTGGGAATATTGATAATTTGGCTATTGGGGCGGTAAATGAAATTCGTCAAAGGGCTGGTTTGCCTTTGTTATCAAGTCAAATATCTTCAAATAAAGATTTGTTCATTGAAGAGGTTAGAAAACAGCGAGTTTTTGAATTGTGTTTTGAGGGTGTCGCATTTTTTGATATGGTACGAACTCAGGAGATTTGGGATTTCAATACGAGAAAATTTGTTCCTTTAAATAGTTATGTACTTCCTTCAGGTGCGACGTTCGATGTGAATAAACATTGCTTATTTCCTATACCACTGAGAGAGATTCAAATTAATCCGGATTTGAAATAGTTATTGTAGAAGAAGTGCTTCATGAGTAAAAGAGAATACTCTTACTCATGATGTGCTTTGTAAAATATGATTTTGTATATTGTTTGAATATTTTTATGAGAAAGAAATGAAAAAGGTTTCAAACGTTATTTTGAAACCCTATGTTATAGAAACATTTAAATTCAAGTTGAGATGACACAAAGAGAAAGAATTTTAGCTATTTTACAGGGTAAGCAACCTGATTTAGTCCCATGGTGTGGTGACTTGGATTATTGGGCGCATTCTTTAATAGCTAGAGGGCTTAAGCCTAAAGATTTCATAACGTCAGATGCTTATATGGAGTGGCATCGTGATTTGGGAGTAGGTTATTATTTACAAGGATACTTCCCTTATAAAGAGATATATAATAATTGTGATGTTACGGAATGGAAAGAGGGTAATTGTAGGTATAAAAGAGTGGCTACTCCTTATGGTACATTGGAGGAATGCTGGGAGTATATTGAAGAGTCATTCTCAGAAGCACCTGTTGAACATTTGATGAAATCGGAAGCCGATATTCCTGCTATGATTTATATGTATGATAACATGTCTTTTGAACCTGATTATGAGTTTGCGAAAAAACGTAATCAGCAAGTAGGAGACCAAGGGGTAACATTGTGCTATTTGCCCAAGAGCCCGTTTATGCATTTGGTAGCGTTGGAGGCTGGTATCATGACTGTTACAATATTGGCTTATTCTGTACCGGATGAGTTTGAAAAGCTATTAGCCAGTATGAAACGAGCTTTTGATATTGCGGCTCAAATGGCGATAGACAGTCCGGCTGAGGTACTGATGATTCCTGAAAATTTATCTTCGGAGATGGTTGGAGACTTATTCTTCCAGCAATATATGAAGGCTTATCAAGAAGAGTGGACTGAAAAAATACGCTTGGCGGGTAAATACTCATATATACATATGGATGGAACGTTGAAAGGCCTATTGAAACAAGAGTCTTTGGTCGGTTTTTCTGTACTGGAGGCTTTGACTCCTTCTCCGGTTGGAGATGTTTCAATGGAGGAAATGCTACCTTTGTTGAAAGATTCAAAAAGTATCTTTTGGGGAGGTATTCCGGGTGTTTATTTTACGCCTCATATTTCGGATGAAGAGTTTGATAGGCATGTCATAGAAGTGTTGAAAATTATGCGTACTCAACCTCGTTTTGTTTTAGGTGTGGCAGATCAGGTTCCACCGGATGGATTGGAATATAGGGTGAAAAGAGTAGGGGAGTTGGTTAAGCTGTATGGAGTTTATGAATAAGTAGAATATAGTAGAAATAAAATTAAAAGATATGAAAAATAAAATTGTATTATTAACACTTACGTTATTCTCTTTAAATGGATTTGCTCAAGAGGATACGGTTAAAGTAAGGACAGATTATTTTAAAGACGGGAAATTACATTTGGTAAACTCTTCGCATCAAGATATTGCTTGGGTAAACTCACCTAATGCTTGTATGAGAGAGAGAGCTGATCATATAATGTTGCCTGTTTTAGAAAGGATGGCTCAAGATCAGAACTTTTGTTTTTCTGTAGAAAGTGCTATGTATTTGGAAGAGTTTTTAGATCTGTATCCCGAAAAGTATGATGAGGTTCTAAAATATACACGAGAAGGGCGCTTGGAGTGGGGAGCTACTTATTCGCAACCGTATCAAGGCATGTATGAGGGAGAAGCATTGATTCGGCAAAATTATTTGGGGCGTAAACTCTTGAAGAAAATATTACCGGGATGTGATTTTAAGGCGGCATGGAATGTTGATGTGCCTGGATTGTCTTTGCAATTTCCTCAAATAATGGCTAAGTCAGGAATTCCGTATTATAATACGAGTAGATTTACTATGGGATATTATGAATGGTTCAGCCCAGATAATAGTAGTATAAAGGTAGTATCAACAGGGCAATATAGTGGGTATTCATATCAATTTTTTATTGCAAAAAATGATGCGGAACTTTCTGGCGCATTTAAAAATGTAATGAACTTTTGGGGTGACTATCAAGAAAAGCGAGGAATATCTCCTGCTTGTCTTGCGCTTCTTTCTCAAGATGCATCTAAGCCGGTTAATTATAATGATTTAATGGTAAAATGGAATAATAGCCGTAATGAGGATAAAAACAATTTATTACCTTTGATGCGATATTCTACCAGTACGATGTTTTTTGATCATTTGGTAAGTAATCCTAAAGCTAAATTTGATGTAGTAAGAGGTGAACGTCCTAATATGTGGTTGTATATTCATGGACCGTCACATTATGAATCTGTCTCTGCGTCAAGAAAAGCTAGCAGGACACTACTTGCCGCAGAAATGTTTAGTACTATAAACTCTGTATTAAATAATAATTGGAGTTTGTATCCTAGCGAACTTTTTTTGGGTGCTTGGAAAGATGCGATTTATGCTGATCATGGTTGGGGTGGTTATGATGGTGTTATAACAGACAGATTGTTTAAAACAAAGTTTGAAGCTGCTTTAGATACGGCTACATCTATTTTAGAAACCTCTTTGGAGAGTATTTCGGATATGATACAATATGATAAAAGTAAGTCGTATGCGATTTCAGTATTTAATCCTCTCGCATGGGAGAGAACAGACCCTGTTTCATTTACGATAAATGTTGAGGGAAGAACTCATAATCACTTTAAGTTAGTGGATGAGTATGGGAACAATATCCCGTTTCAGTTTACGGATGCCCATGAGCGGAAAAGTGGTGATGAGGATGAACTGTTGACTTTTGTTTTTGTGCCAGAAAATGTTCCTTCAATGGGATATAAAACGTATTATTTAGTGGATGACAAAGATTATAAAGGGGGCATGTATGGACATGGTTCAGTTGATGTTGCAAACTATGAGAATAGATTCTATAAAATAGAATTAGGAAAGGGGGGAATAAATTCTTTATATGACAAAGATTTGGAATGTGATGTCTTTGATACTTCAAATTTTAAAGGTGCAGAATTGTTTACGGTTAAATCGGAAGGAACTGGTGCTGGTGAATTTAGTGATGTCCAGCAACCTACTTTAGATGGTTTTGACAAACTTAGTAATTATTCTTCTGCATGGAATTGTGTAGAGTCTGGTTCTGTGAGAGATGTTTTTCAAACTAGTGCTCAATTTAAAGACGCAAAAGTAAATCTAAGAATCATCGTTTACAAAACTATAAAGAAGATTGACGTAGAAGTTGATTTAAATGGGTATATGGGTGAGAATTGGCGTGAATATCGTTTAGCATTCCCTCTTTCTAAAGATTATGAGAATGTTATTTATGATGTTCCGATGGGAGTTTTGCAAGTTGGTAAAGACGAGATGGAAGGTATGGCTGGACATAAGGGGCTTCAACCTGCTTATGATGTAGTTTGTGCCAATGTACATCCAAGGGAGATACAAGATTGGTTTGGGGCATATGGCAATAATAAGGGGATCACGATAGGTTCAGATGTTGCTGTGTTTGATTGGGTGAATGTTCTTGATTCTTTATCATCTAACCATGTGTTACAACCCATATTGATATCTAGTAGGAAAAGCTGCCATTGGGAAGGTAACTACTATTTGCAAGCAGGAAATCATACATATAATTTTTCTTTGAATTCTTATGAAGGTGATTGGAAAAATGGATATAAAAATGGAATGCAAAAAAACCGTCCTCTTCATGTTGTAGTAAAAAACAAGAAGGACATGAAAGAGGGAGCTTATCCCTCTACCTTTAGTTTTGCTCAAATGGTGGGAGACGATATTATAGTCAGTGCTCTTAAAAAATGTGAGGATGATAATTCTGTAATAGTGAGATATTATGATGTTAGTGGGAAAGAGCAAAAAACTACTTTCTCATTTTTTAAAGAGTTGAATCAAGTGCAACACACAAATATGATTGAAGAGGATGGAAAAGATATTTTGACTGGAAAGACAGGATTCTCGCATTCTATAGGGAAGTATGCGATAGAAACATATAAAATCAAGTTTTGAATATGCTGAGAACTAATTCATGGAAAAAAGCATCCCTGATCTTGTCTTTGTCATTGATGGGGATGGCTTGTACGATGGCTCCGAAAGATAAATTTGAAATCGGGGAGTCATTAACCCAATACGTGGAACCTCGCATTGGTACCGCTCATTGCCGTTGGTTTCATTTTGCTCCGGGTGCGATGCCATTTGGATTAGCGAAACCAGCAGCAGCTACCAATGCTAGCCTAGGGAATAAATCAGGATGGGAAGCTACGGGATATGATTATCGGGATACTTCTATAGAGGGATTCCCTTGTCTACATGAGTTTCAGGTTGGAGGTATTGTTTTGATGCCTACAGTGGGAGATTTGAAAACAATTCCGGGACCTTTAAATTCTATCGGGCAGGGATATCGCTCCTCTTTTGATCATAAGGATGAAATCGCTACGGCCGGGTATTATTCGGTCATGCTTAAAGATTATAATGTGAAAGCGGAGTTGACCGCAACTCCTCGAGTTGCTTTTCAACGATTCACTTTTCACAAGAGCGATGCGAGTCATATTTTATTTGATATAGGAAATCGTCAAGGCGAAAGTGGACCAGCTGTGGATGCTTTCGTCCGGATAAAAGGAAATGATTTAGTAGAAGGTTGGGTTACGACTTTACCTACTTATAGTAATAAGTATCAGTCGGGAGCTACGATAACCATGTATTTCTCGGCTCGTTTGGATAAGCCTGCGGATTCTTTCGGAACCTTTGTGAAAGAGACTGTACAGAAGAATAACCGAGAGATTGAGGGGATTGGGGCTGGTGCCTATTTGACCTATAATACTCAAGACAACGAATTGATAACAGCAAAAGTAGGTCTTTCTTATACCTCTGTAGATAATGCTCGGTTAAATAGAGAGATTGAAACTCGCCAAGATCAAATGGACTTTGATGAGGCTCGCGAAATCTCGAGATCTACATGGGAAGAGTATTTAGGACGTATACGTGTGGAAACCCCGGTGAAAGAAGATAAAATCAAATTCTATACCGGACTTTATCATGCCCTATTGGGCAGAGGTTTGGCTAGCGATGTGAACGGCGCATATCCTAAAAATGATGGGACTATTGGACAGTTGCCCTTAAAAGACGGAAAACCGGCTTTCTCTTTTTATAATACGGATGGTATTTGGGGAGGGCAATGGAACTTGATTCAAGTATGGGCATTGGCTTATCCGGAGTATTTATCGGATTATGTAAGTACGCATGTACAAGTTTATAAAGATACCGGATGGTTAGGAGATGGTATAGCTTGTAGCCGGTTTGTCTCCGGTGTTGGAACGAATCAGTTAGGTAATGTGATTGCTGCGGCTTATCTATGCGGCATCCGTGATTTTGACGTAGAGAATGCTTATGCGGCGGCACGAAAGAATGAGTTAGAGGGAGAGAACCGGCCGATGGGAGCGGGTAAGCTGGATACGGATAAGTTTGTGGAATATGGTTATGTTCCTCATATGGACAAAGGTGAAGGCGCTGATGAGGCATGGATGTTTTCGGCCTCTCATACCTTGGAATATTCGTTTGGAGCTTATGCCGTAGGGCAGATGGCGAAAGCCTTGGGCAAAACGGATGATTATAATGTATTGATGGATTTGTCAAAAGGTTGGGAACGTATTTATAATGCGGAATCGAACTTGATTCAGCCCAAATATGCGGATGGACGGTTTATCAGTAATTTTGATCCCATGCAAGTATGGCGTGGATTCCAAGAAGGGAATGCATACCAATATACATTTTATGTACCTCATGACGCAAAATCGCTGATCGCTAAAATGGGAGCTAGGGAATTTACACAACGTCTGGATAGTATATTTATTCTTTCACAGGACAAGACATTTAGCGGTGGAACGACTATTGATGCTTTCGCTGGTTTACAAACTTATTATAATCAAGGGAATCAACCTTGCTTACATATTTCTTGGTTGTTTAATCAAGCGGGCAAACCTTCGTTAAGCCAAAAGTGGGTACGTGCGATTCTGGATGAGTTTTATGGGACAGAAGGTATTCACGGTTATGGCTATGGGCAGGATGAGGATCAAGGTCAACTTGGTGCTTGGTATGTGATATCCTCGATAGGATTGTTTGATATAGTTGGCTTGGCAAGTGAAAACCCGACTTTAGCGTTAGGAAGTCCTCTATTTGATAAAGTGACGATCAAATTGAATAAGCGGTATTATCCGGGAGATACATTTGTGATTAAAACCAAGAATAATAATAAGACAAATGTCTATGTACAGGAATATCGCTTAAATGGCGAGTCTTTACAGGAACCTTTTATCCCTTTTAAGAATGTCGTAGAAGGTGGTGTATTAGAGTTAGATATGGCTGAGACTGCCAAAGATCAATATTGATCTTTGGCAGCCCTGCTGCACAACATAGTTCTCAAACACCGGGCGATAATTGCTTTTTTCCTTTACAATCTCTAATTTGCGCCCTCGTGAAAGTGATTCACGCCAAATAAACGTATTGTTAAACTCAAATAAATCCTGATATCATGAAAGTATACCAAACAAATGAAATTAAGAACATCTCTATCTTGGGAAGTTCGGGCTCTGGGAAAACCACTCTCGCTGAAGCTATGCTTTACGAGGGTGGAGTTATAAAACGCCGCGGCTCCGTTGAGGCAGGAAATACGGTGTCCGATTATTTCCCGGTTGAGAAAGAGTATGGATACTCAGTTTTCTCAACCGTTTTCAGTGTTGAGTGGCAGGATCGGAAGCTGAATTTCATCGATTGTCCGGGTTCGGATGATTTCGTGGGAGGAGCTGTTTCCGCTCTGAATGTCACGGATACGGCACTGATGGTATTGAATGCCCAGTACGGTGTTGAGGTTGGAACCATTAACCAGTTCCGGTATACTGAACAATTTCATAAACCGGTGATTTTCGTTGTCAATCAGCTTGATAATGATAAAGCCGACTATGAGGGAACTATCGCCCAGTTGAAAGACCGTTGGGGTAGTAAGATCGTTCCGATCCAATATCCGATTAGCTGCGGCTCTTCTTTCAATGCCGTGGTGGATGTATTAAAAATGAAGATGTATCGTTGGAAACCGGAAGGTGGAGTTCCTGATGTATTGGAAATCCCCGCCGAGGAAATGGATAAGGCGATGGAGTTGCATCAAGCCTTGGTGGAAGCCGCCGCTGAGAACGATGATACTTTGATGGAGAAATTCTTTGAGGAAGGTGCCTTGAGCGAGGATGATATGCGTGCCGGTATCCGTGCGGGCTTGGTTACTCGCGGTATGTTCCCGGTATTCTGCGTATGTGCCGGTCGTGATATGTGCGTTCGTCGTACGTTGGAGTTCTTGGGTAACGTGGTTCCTTGTACCGACAAGATGCCTCGTCTGATTACTACGGAAGGCGTAGAGGTGACTCCGGCCTCGAATGGTCCTACTAGCTTGTTTTTCCTCAAGACTACCGTGGAACCTCATATTGGTCAGGTTTCCTATTTTAAAGTGATATCAGGAAAAGTAAAAGAAGGTGACGATTTGATGAATGCCGATCGTGGTTCCAAGGAGCGTATCGCACAGTTATTTGCGGTAGCCGGACAAACTCGTACCCCGGTTACGGAAATGGTGGCGGGTGATATTGGAGCGACCGTTAAGTTAAAGGATGTTCGCCGTGGTAATACATTGAACGGAAAGGGTTGTGATTATCGTTTCGACTTCATTAAATATCCGGATCCGAAATATCGTCGTGCTATCAAGCCGGTGAATGAGGCTGACGCCGAGAAGATGATGGAAATCTTGATACGTATGCGCGAGGAAGACCCGACATGGGTAATCGAGCAGTCCAAGGAATTGAAGCAGACAATCGTTTCCGGTCAAGGTGAGTTCCATCTTCGTACATTGAAATGGAGAATCGAGAATAATGATAAATTGCCGATCGAATATCTGGAGCCGAAGATCCCGTATCGTGAGACGATTACGAAAGCGGCCCGTGCGGATTACCGCCATAAGAAACAATCTGGTGGCGCAGGCCAGTTCGGTGAAGTTCACTTGATTATAGAGCCTTATTATGAAGGTATGCCTGCTCCGGATACCTACCGTTTCGGCGGACAGGAGTATAAGATGAATGTTCGTGATACTCAGATAATCGATTTGGATTGGGGTGGTAAAGTCGTGTTCGTAAACTGTATCGTTGGTGGTGCTATCGACGCTCGTTTCTTGCCGGCTATCCTAAAAGGTATCATGGCTCGTATGGAGCAAGGGCCGTTGACGGGTTCGTATGCTCGCGACGTGCGTATTTGCGTATACGATGGTAAGATGCACCCGGTAGACAGTAATGAAATCTCTTTCATGCTTGCCGGACGCAATGCGTTCAGTACCGCTTTCAAGGAGGCTGGCCCTAAGATCTTGGAGCCTGTTTACGATGTCGAGGTTTCCGTTCCTGCCGATTATCTGGGAGATGTGATGAGTGACTTGCAAGGACGCCGCGCCTTGATTATGGGTATGAATAGCGAGAAGGGATTTGAGAAACTATTGGCGAAAGTTCCTTTGAAAGAGATGTCTAACTATTCTACTTCACTAAGCTCCATTACGGGCGGGCGTGCTTCCTTTACGATGAAGTTCGCTAGTTACGAGTTAGTTCCTGCCGATGTACAAGAGAAGTTGTTAAAGGCTTACGAGGCTACTCAATCAGAAGAATAGGTAAAGTAAAATGTCATCATAATTTTTTAATATTTAAAGTTAAACGAGAAAAGGCCGGCTTTGTGAAGAGCTAGCCTTTTTGTTATGTCTTTTTCACTAGGTTGTCGTGAACTTGTAATACCGAAGGTGTTCTTTTGTATCATCTTAAACAAGGAAAAGATGATATTAAGAAAGTACTATCCGACTATTGTCCTCTCTGATATCCATTTGGGATCGGAACATTCCCGGACGGAGGAGGTCACCCGTTTTCTCAAGCACGTAGATTGCGATCGATTGATTTTGAATGGTGATATCATCGATGGCTGGCAATTGAAGAAATCTGGTAAACGCTGGAAACAAAAGCATACCGATTTCTTTAAGGTATTGATGAAGATGATGGAGAAAAGGGGTACGAAGATTATCTATGTAGTGGGGAACCATGATGATTTTCTCGACAGCTTGGCTCCTTTTAAGTTCTCCAATATATCGATCGTAAAGGATTATTTACTGAAGACGAGACAAGGAAAACGCTATTTCGTGACACATGGCGATATTTTCGATACGGTTACGACCCATATGCGTTGGCTTGCCATGCTCGGGGATGTGGGATATACTTTTTTATTGTGGTTGAATAAGGTTTACAATCATCGTAGAGAGCGGCAAGGAAAACCTTATTTCTCTTTATCCCAAGAGGTGAAACACCGGGTGAAAAGTGCGGTCTCTTATATCTCGGAGTTTGAGAAAGAGCTGGTACGCTTAGCGGAGGCCAAGCATTTGGATGGGATTATTTGCGGCCATATTCATCAAGCGGCGAGCGTATGGTATGGTAATGTGCATTATCTAAATTCCGGCGATTGGGTGGAAAGCATGACCGCTCTCGTGGAGGATGAACAAGGAGAGTGGGATATTGTTACATATAATAATGTACAACTATATGCGGATGCCGTATGAAAATTCTGTTTATCATACAAGGTGAGGGACGTGGGCACTTGACCCAAGCGTTATCCTTACGCCAGAAATTGATGGCCGAAGGACATGAGATCGTTGGTGTGTTGGTCGGAAAAAGTCCGGCCCGCCGTTTACCGGATTTCTTCTTGAATAAGATTCTGTCGCCGGTATATCCGTTTGAGAGTCCGAATTTTTTACCGACGGCTAAGAATAAACAAGTGAGTTTGATGCGTAGCGTATTATATAATGTATTGCGTCTGCATAAATACATGGGAAGTATCCGTTATATCGACCGGATGATTCGGCAGACGGATGCGGATGTTGTCGTGAATTTCTACGAGCTATTGACGGGGCTGACTTACTTGATTCTCCGTCCGAAAGCAACGATGGTATGTATCGCCCATCAATATCTATTCTTGCATCCGGACTTCGTTTTCCCGAAGCAGAGCACATTGTCGTTGGCGTCGCTACGATTTTTTACGAGATTAACGGCGATAGGCTCCGTCAAAAAATTAGCCTTGTCTTTCCGGAAGATGCGTGAGGCGCCGTTGGGAGGAATAGTCGTGGTTCCTCCTTTATTAAGGCAAGAAGTCTTGGATGCGGTTCCCTCGAACGGCAGTTATTTGCATGGTTATTTGTTGAATAGCGGGTTTAGTGAGGAGATCCGTTCTTGGCATTCCCGTCATCCTTCGGTTCCGATGCATTTCTTTTGGGATAAGAAAGATCAGCGAGCCGAGGTGAAAATAGACGATTGCCTTTCTTTCCATCAGCTGGATGATACGTTGTTTCTACGTTATATGTCGGGGGCGAAGGCTTATGCTACGACCGCCGGGTTCGAATCCGTATGTGAGGCGATGTATCTGAATAAACCTGTATTGATGGTTCCTACACATATTGAGCAAGCTTGCAATGCTTACGATGCCTCTTTGTCTGGCGCAGGCGTTGTCGCTGATTGTTTTGATCTGGACGTGTTATTATCCATTTCGGAAAGTCATGTGGAGAATCCGGTCTTCCGGCATTGGGTGAAACAGGCGGATTGGCTTATTCTTCGTGAGTTCCGTGAGGATTTGTTGCGTGAGGAACATCCGGTAACGAGCCTAGGGAGGATTACGACAAATTGGGTGGCGCGTCTGGGGAGATTCCTGCCTATCTAGGAACTTATAGCAGTACCGTGCTGTAGATGCAGGTGTGCCATGCTGATGGCACAGGCGTGCCACACTGATGGCACAAGCGTTTCATCAGCATGGCACAGATGTCTTATTTATTGAGCGCTTGCTCAATATCGGCGATGATATCATCGGCGTTCTCGATACCTACAGAGAAGCGGATCAAGTCCGGAGCCACGCCAGCCTCTATCAATTGCTCGTCGCTCAATTGGCGGTGCGTATGACTGGCCGGGTGAAGCACGCAAGTACGGGCATCCGCTACGTGAGTTACGATAGCGGCGAGTTTCAAGCTATCCATAAACTTGATCGCCACCTCACGTCCACCTTTCAATCCGAAGGATAATACACCGCAAGAGCCATTCGGTAGATACTTCTTGGCGAGCTCATGGTACGGGTTGCCTTCTAATTCCGGATAATGCACCCAAGCTACCTTATCACATTTCTGTAGCCACTGCGCTACCGCCAAGGCGTTTTTGCAATGCTGCGGTACACGAAGATGCAAGGTCTCCAATCCCAGATTCAATAGGAATGCGTTTTGCGGGGATTGGATCGCTCCGAGGTCACGCATCAGTTGGCTAGTCGCTTTCGTGATGAACGCTAATTTCCCGAATGCCTTGGTATAGGTCAATCCGTGGTAAGAAGGGTCCGGTTGGCAAAGTCCCGGGAACTTCTCGGCATGCGCTTCCCAATCGAAATTGCCGCTGTCCACGATACAACCACCCACGCTCGTGGCATGGCCATCCATATATTTAGTCGTGGAGTGCGTAACGATATCCGCTCCCCATTCGAACGGACGGCAATTGATCGGCGTGGCGAACGTATTATCGACGATCAAGGGTACGCCATGATTATGGGCGATGCGGGCAAACTTCTCCACATCCAATACCATAACGCCCGGATTGGAGATCATCTCGCCGAACATCGCTTTCGTGTTCGGGCGGAAAGCCTTGGAGATCTCTTCCTCGCTCGCGTCTTGATCGATAAACGTACAATCGATGCCCAGCTTCTTCAAGGTAACGGCCAGTAGATTATAAGTACCTCCATAAATGCTGGTAGCGCTTACGATATGATCGCCAGCCTCGCAAATATTGAAGAAAGCGAAAAAGCTAGCGGCCTGCCCGGATGAGGTCAGCATGGCGGCCACGCCACCTTCCAACGCCGCGATCTTGGCGGCTACAACCTCGTTTGTCGGGTTTTGAAGGCGGGTATAGAAATAGCCGCTTTCCTCCAAATCGAACAATTTAGCCATCTGCTCGCTCGTCTCATACTTGAATGTCGTGCTTTGATAGATCGGGAGGACACGGGGTTCTCCTTTCTTGGGTTGCCAACCGGCCTGTACGCACAGGGTTTCCGGTTTGAATTTGTTATCCATATCGGTTGTTTTTTAATTAATTGTCATTTGAATCGCGAATGTACGGAAAATCGGTAAGAATTGTTCCGCTTACAATATCTTCTTCTGTAAGATACTGAACCAAATGAAAGCGACGATACCTTTTAGCATGCTGGAAAGGCTGATCGCCCACCAAACACCCGTAATACCCAGTCCCGCTGCCGCTAGCCCGATGGCTAAAGGTATGCGTAAGGTGTTACACGAGATGCTGATGATCGCCGGTGGAACCGTTCGGCCGGTACCGTAGAACATGCCTTGCGTGGTAATCTCCAGCATCATGAAGATCATCGAATATCCGTCGATCCGGAGAAATATACCACCGGCCTCATAAGCGGCTTGCTCCGGCACGATCAGCGAGAAGACCTCGCTACCGTAAAAGACGAATAACAACGTGCAGAGTACACCGATGATAGAAGTCATTTTAAGCGTCGTATGATAAGCGGTCAAGATACGTTCTTTCTTGCGTGCGGCGTAGTTCTGTGCGGTGAAAGCGGAGAGGGCCGTACTGAAGCCTTGTGAGGTGTTCCATGCGATCGCCTCCATTTGTCCGCCTGCCGTAAGCGTCATCAAACCGATATGCCCTCCGTAGGTGGAAGCTGTACGAGCCATAAAAAGATTGATGATCGCGAAGAATGTATTTAATAACGCTACCGGCAGGCCCAATTGGAAGATCCGCTTGGTGTAGCGTTCTTTTAAACGGACAAAGAAAGGGAATCCCCCGAACAATTTATTGCGGCATTTTAGCTGATAGACGAATAGTCCGCAAACCACCGCTTGGGAGATCCACGTAGCCCAAGCTGCGCCCGCCGTGCCCAAATGGAAGCCGAGTATAAATAAAGGATCTAGCACCATATTCAGTAAAAGACCTGTTCCGCTGATATAAAATGGAATCTTACTCAATCCCGCCGCATTATGAATCCCGGTAAACGCCGCCGAGAGGAAGATAAATGGGAATGCGGAAGCGACGATTCTCAAATATTCCACGGCGTTCAGCGCGATCGGTTCCTCCAGTTTGTAGAAACCGATAATCGGATGAGCGAGAACGAATAGCAAGAGTCCCCAGCCAAGCGAGAGGATCAAGGCGATCGTCAGGTTATGAGAGGCGAATCCTCGGGCATCTTCCACGTTTTGCGCCCCGATACTTTGCCCGACACTCACCTCCGAGCCTACTTTATTCAAGTAAGAGATCGAGTTCGTCATCCAAGTAAGGATACCAACGGCGCCGATAGCGGCTACGGCCTCGCTTCCCAACCGGCCTACCCAAGCCATGTCGGTGATGCTATAGGCCATTTGGATAAATGAGGTACCCATGATCGGCATCGCCAGATTGAATAGTTGCCGGGAGATGACCCCTTCGGTCAGATTTTTTGTTCCTTGCATGATCGTTTGTTTAAATGTGCGCGAAAGTAGAAATAATTTTGCTACCTTTAGCGACGTTAATCTTAAAGAATAGTATGATGATAACGAGACGGAATTTTTTGAAAGCGGGTGCCGCTGTGGCTGCACTGAGTGTAGTACCGAATGGCTTTGCCTCTATCTTGGCTAAGAAAGAGAAAGCGATAGGTGTACAGTTGTATAGTGTCCGGGACGACTTGAAGACGGATTTTGACGGTACGATGAAGGCTTTGGTGGATATCGGTTATAAACGGATGGAAGCCGCCGGTTACCGGGATGGCAAATTCTACGGGAAATCCCCGGCCGAGATGAAGAAATATCTGGCGGATCTGGGTGCCCGTATGGTAGGTTCCCATACCGGAAGCGGTTTGCTGGCGGAGGGTGATACCAAGGGATGGGACTTCTGGAAAAAGAATGCCGCCGATACGGCAGAGGTAGGCTGTAAATGGATTGTTCAGGCGGGTTATCCCTCCAAAGATATCAAGAGCCTTTCGGACGTGAAGCGTTTAGCGGATCAATTTAATAAATGTGGTGAGATCGCGAAGGCGAATGGGTTGCGTTTCGCTTTCCATAACCATGTGGATGAATTCCATGAGCTGGAAGGGAAGATCCCGTTCGACGTGATGATCGAGAATACGGACAAAGGGCTGGTTACTTTCCAGATCGATACGGCTCAATTAGTGTATGGCGGTTTTAAATGTCATGATTACGTGAACCGTTATCCCGGTCGTTTCGCCAACTGGCACTTGAAAGACGCGAATGCGGATGGAAAGGGCAGCACGGAGATGGGCGCCGGAATCGTAGACTTCAAATCCTTATTCGCTGTGGCGGAGAAAGCCGGATTAGAGGATTACTTCATTGAGCAAGAGCGTTATAATATGACACCGCTGCAAGCGATGAAACATGATTATGACTTCTTGATGAATGCTTCTTATGTGAAGTGGTAAACGGGAGTATAGGCGTAGCCTTATGCCAGTATCGGTATAAGGCTGCGCCTATATCAGTGTGAGGCTATGCCGATACTGGCGCAAGGCAACGCCAGTACTGGTGTTTTTTATCGGATAAACAGGAGTTCCCTATACTTCGGCAACGGCCACATCTGGTTGTCCACCATCAGTTCCAGATCATCGATATGGTCACGGATCTCATCCAAATAAGGGGCTACCGAGTCGTGGTAAGCGATCGCCTTTTCCCGCATATCGGTCAAGCGGTTCGCTTTCTTGCGGGCCTCTACCATCTCATCCACTTTCTTGGTCACGGCACAGATATGTCCGGCTATCTTACGAACCAAGCGACGGGGTTCTTCCGACATATCGCGGAATTCCGGGTCATCGCCGAATGTCTCTTTCAACTTCGCTATATTATCCAGCAATACGCTCTGGTAGCGAACGGCTACCGGGATGATATGGTTCAAGGATAAATCCCCTAATACCCGAGCCTCGATCTGTACCTTTTTGATATAGACTTCCCATTTTACCTCATTACGCGCTTCCAATTCTTTCTGGGTAAGTACGCCGGTAGACGTGAACATCTCGATCGACTCCGGTTTAAGATAAGCGTCATATTGCAAGGGAACACTGTTTTGGCAATCCAGACCTCGCTTGGCAGCTTCCTCTTTCCATTCGTCCGAATAACCGTTTCCATCGAAGCGGATCGGCTTAGATTCCTTGATATAGGCTTTCAGCACCTTGAAGATCGCTACTTCCTTGCTTTTTCCTTCCGCTTGCAAAGCCTCTACGTCCTTCTTGAATTGTTGCAATTGATAGGCTACGGCGGAGTTCAACGCTAACATGGCCGATCCGCAGTTCACGGAAGAGCCCGGGGCACGGAACTCAAAACGGTTTCCGGTGAAGGCGAAAGGAGAGGTACGGTTACGATCCGTATTGTCCAACAGCAGTTCGGGGATCTGCCCGAAGCCAAGATGCAAGCCCTTTTTATCGTCTACCTCGATAGCGTCCTCGATAGAGCTATTCTCGAACTTATCCAAGATATCACTGATTTGCGTTCCGAGGAAAGTGGAGATGATAGCGGGAGGTGCCTCGTTCGCGCCTAGGCGGTGTGCGTTCGTGGCGGAAGCGATACTCGCTTTTAATAAAGCGTTGTATTTATAAACGGCCATGATGGTGTTTACCACGAAAGTGATGAAGCGTAGGTTGTCCTCACGGTCTTTACCCGGAGAGAATAAGTTTACACCCTTGTCTGTTCCCATAGACCAGTTACAGTGTTTACCGGAACCGTTTACCCCGTTAAATGGCTTCTCGTGCAATAATACACGGAAATTATGACGGCGGGAGACACGTTTCATGACCGACATCAATAATTGGTTATGGTCGTTGGCTAGGTTACATTCCTCGTAAATAGGAGCTAGCTCGAACTGGTTGGGGGCTACTTCGTTATGGCGGGTCTTTACCGGGATACCTAGTTTATAGCATTCGGTTTCCAAGTCTTTCATGAATTCTTGTACACGAGAGGGGATAGCGCCAAAATAATGGTCGTCTAATTGTTGGTTCTTTGCGCTCTCATGTCCTAGCAAGGTACGCTCGGTCAGTGAGAGATCCGGACGAGCGGAATACAAGTCCTCGTCAACAAGGAAATATTCCTGTTCCCAACCAAGGTAAGTAATTATCTTATTGACATCCTCATCGAAATACCGATATACGTCCTTGGCGGCCTCTCCCAATACTTCGATAGAGCGGATCAGCGGGGTCTTATAATCCAGCGCTTCACCGGTATAAGCGATAAATACGGTTGGGATACAAAGTGTGTCATCTACGATAAAAGCGGGAGAGGAAGGGTCCCAAGCGGAGTAGCCGCGGGCCTCGAAGGTATTGCGAAGTCCACCGTTCGGGAAACTGGAAGCGTCCGGTTCTTGCTGGACGAGCAACTTGCCGCTGAACTCCTCGATCATGCCGCCGTTGCCATCGTGTTCTACAAAAGCGTCGTGCTTCTCGGCGGTGCCATCGGTAAGCGGTTGAAACCAGTGGGTGTAATGAGTGACTCCTTTTTCCAGTGCCCACATGCGCATACCGGCAGCCACATGATTGGCAATTTCTCGGTCGATAGGGGTTCCGTTGTCGATGGCATGGGTCAGGGCTTTGTAGGTTTCCTTGGAGAGATACTTTTGCATTGCCTTCCGGTTGAAGACGTTCTCACCATAATATTCGGATACTTTCTGATTGGGAGTAATGGCTTCCACGGCCTTTCGGTTGGATGCTTTCTCCACTGCATTAAAGCGTGAGATTGACATACAGATTGTTTTTATGTTATACCGGCTGCAAAGATACATGCAATTCTCTATGAATGCTTTCATCTGGTAGTTAAAAATAGATGAGCAGGAAACTATTCGATCCGGTACATGCCGTTTGGCAATGCATCAGCTTCTCTAAAGCTATGCATTAGGTGGCGTAACCCATAGCATTAGCCCTCGTAATGCATAGCTTTGCAGAGGTAAACCTGATGCCTGTCGAATGGGGATGTAAATGATGATTTATCTGTATAAAAACATGGATGACATTGCCATACAAAATGATTGTCGTTTGTAGGGGCAGGGCTCTGCTCTGCCCATTGGATCCGGACATGGCGGACGTTCTTTTTATAGGGCGGAGTAGAACCCTGCCCCTACGGAACACCTTTGTTTTATTGCGCACCCATAAATTATCGTTTGCCGATTCAAACATTTCATCTCATGAAATAAATAAAAAGAGGGGGTTGAAAAAATATATCATTGATTATCAGTGATTTATGATGATAGATGATAGATAAAACCCCGTTTCTGTAAAAGTTTAGGAAAAACGAATTAAAAAACGCCGCCTTTAAGGTGACGTTTTTTAATTCAAACTCAGAAAAGTTTTACAAAACAGCCTTTTTATCTATCATCTATCATTCAATCAGAACAAACTCCAGGCAACTGTCAATCCTGCCATAACGATCGCAACCATGCTCATCAGCTTGATCAGGATGTTGAGGCTGGGACCGGAGGTGTCTTTGAACGGGTCGCCGACCGTATCGCCTACGACTGTCGCTTTATGGGCTTCGCTGCCCTTGCCGCCGTGGTTTCCTTCTTCGATATGTTTCTTGGCATTGTCCCAGGCTCCTCCTGAGTTTGCCATGAAGATCGCCAGTACGAAACCGGTACTCAGGCCGCCGATCAGCAGTCCGACTACTCCTGTCACTCCGAATATCAGACCGGTGACGATCGGTGCAATGATGGCTAACAGGGAAGGCAGCACCATCTCGTGCTGTGCCCCTTTTGTCGAGATAGCCACGCAGCGGGCGTAATCGGGTTCGGCTTTTCCTGTCAAAATTCCCGGAATTTCCCGGAACTGGCGGCGTACTTCTTCCACCATATGTCCGGCGGCCCGTCCGACTGCGTTCATCGTCAACCCGCAAAACATGAAGGCCATCATGGAACCGAGGAACATTCCGGCCAGCACTTTTGGATTCATAAGCGTAACATCATAATAAATCATGAAATCGGTGAAAGAGGCTTTTGACACTTCGATTGCCCTGCCATCGGCAAATTGCAGGACTGTCTCGCCCAAACGGAGCAAGCCGATTTTAATCTCTTCTACATAAGAGGCCAGCAATGCCAGGCCCGTCAAGGCAGCCGAGCCGATCGCAAATCCTTTGCCTGTTGCGGCAGTCGTGTTGCCTAAGGAGTCGAGTGCATCCGTACGTTTCCTGACTTCTTTGCCCAGACCGGACATTTCCGCATTTCCGCCGGCATTGTCGGCAATAGGTCCGTAGGCATCTGTTGCCAGTGTGATGCCCAAAGTCGAAAGCATTCCGACGGCGGCGATACCGATGCCGTACAATCCCATTCCTATGTTATTGAAATCGAACCCGGAAGCAAATAGGAACGAACAGATGATCCCGACAACTACGGCCAGTACCGGAATTGCGGTGGACAGCATACCCAATCCTAATCCGGAGATGATCACCGTTGCCGGTCCGGTCAGTCCGGCTTCCGAAACCCGCTGGGTAGGTTGATAAGATTGGGAAGTATAGTACTCCGTCGATTGACCGATCACGATCCCTACCAATAATCCGATGATGACCGAACAGCTGATCCAGAACCAATTGTCCAATCCTAACAAATAAAGGATTCCGAAGGTGGACAGGGCGATCAATACCGAGCTGAGGTTGGTCCCTATGGCAAGTGCTTTCAGCAGTTCGCGTATCGTCGCATTTTCTTTTGTGCGGACGGCAAAGATACCGATGATCGACAATATGATCCCGACCGCCGCGATCAACATTGGCGCCACAACCGCCTTATATTGCATTTCCACATCGCCGGACGCTACGAATGCGGCAGCACCCAATGCGGAGGTTGCTAAGATCGAACCGCAATACGATTCGTACAGGTCCGCCCCCATTCCGGCCACATCTCCGACGTTATCTCCCACATTGTCGGCAATGGTTGCCGGGTTTCGCGGGTCATCTTCGGGAATACCGGCCTCGACTTTTCCGACCAGGTCGGCCCCGACATCGGCCGCCTTGGTGTAGATGCCTCCGCCGACACGGGCGAAGAGTGCCTGTGTGGAAGCTCCCATTCCGAAGGTCAGCATAGTGGTGGTTATGATGGTAAGTTTATGTGTTGCATCCATCGCTTCTGCCGGGATGCAGATGTTTAATAATATGTACCAGAACGAAATGTCCAGCAAACCGAGGCCGACGACGACCAGCCCCATTACGGCACCGCTCCTGAAAGCAACCTGCAAGCCGCTGTTCAAGGACGAACGGGCGGCATTGGCCGTACGGGCGGATGCATAAGTAGCTGTCTTCATTCCTAAGAAGCCGGCAAGGCCGGAGAAGAAACCGCCGGTCAGGAAAGCGATCGGAACCCATTCGTTTTGTATTCCAAATCCATACGCCATGATGGAGAATAAAACCACCAGGGCGAGAAACACCGAAGCAACAACCTTGTATTGTTGTTTCAGGTACGACATAGCCCCTTTGCGTACATGTCGGGCTATTTTTGCCATTAACTCCGTCCCTTCACTCTCTTTCATCATCTGCCTGAAGAAGAACCAAGCAAATACCAGTGCCAGGATAGAGGCTACCGGTATGATCCAAAAAATAGGTGTAATCATAGCAATGAGATTTAAATTTAATACGGATTTAATCGTTTTGACACTTAGTGCCTTACGATCCTTTATTGTTCACCTGTAAATATAACAAAAATAAAGAAGTAGAGAAACTTTTTCGTAAATAATAATGTTTCATTCTAAAAAAAACAGCATATTTGTCACAGAATAAGAATGAAAACGCAAATGACGGAAGAAACGAACCATAAGACCTATAAATTAGGCTTGGCTCTAAGCGGGGGAGGAGCGAAAGGTTTCGCTCATATCGGGGTTTTTAGATTACTGGAAGAATGCGGTCTGAAGCCGGATATCATCGTCGGTACAAGTGTTGGTTCGTTGATGGGCGCTTTGTTTGCCGATGGCTATACGTCCGACGAAATCAAAGAACTCTTTACTGGACGTGAGTTCTCCGAATTCGCCCAGCTGCAAATCCCGAAATCGGGGTTGTTCGACAGCAAGCGGTTCCGCTATTTCCTCCGTCGTCATTTGAGAGCTAAAACGTTTGAAGAACTGAAAACCCCTCTGGTTGTCGTGGCGACCGACCTTGACAACGGCGAGAGTCATGAGTTCCGTAGCGGCCCCATCGTAGAAGCGGTGACCGCTTCCTGTAGCATTCCGATTATCTTTAGCCCGGTCGTGATAAACGGAGTGCATTATGTTGACGGAGGTCTTTTTCATAATTTCCCGGTTTCCATCATCCGTGAAGAATGTGAGCGTATCATCGGGGTAAATGTCAGCCCCCTTGTCCCGCAAAAGTACAAGCAGACGATTTTCCATATCGCGGAACGTTCTTATCACTATATGTTCCGGGCAAACACATTGGAAGACCGCGAAATGTGCGATGTTCTGATCGAGGCGGAGGAGTTCGGTATGTATAAGACATTCGACCTGGAAAATGTGGACGAGATCGCGGGGATCGGATATGCAGCGGCAATCCGGGCGTTCGAGGTCGTGATAAAAGAAAATAAATATGAAACTCTGGTGAACGCTATTATGGCAAGAAGAAACAATACCCTGATGCCATAACTTTTTCCGGATGTTCCGGCGTTCACCCAAAATAGTAACTAAGTTGACAAATAGCGCGATGAAACAGACAAATAAGATGGTAATATATCAGGTCTTTCCACGTTGGTTTGGAAATATGAAATCATCCCTGGTGAAGAATGGAAGTAAAGTTGAAAACGGAATAGGAAAATTCTCGGACTTTACGCCGGTGGCTTTGTCCAAGATCAAGGAGTTGGGAACTACCCATGTGTGGTATACCGGAGTGATCGAACATGCAACGAATACCGATTATACGGCTTACCAGATACGAAAAGACCATGCGGCGGTCGTGAAGGGAAATGCCGGCTCCCCCTATGCTATCAAAGATTATTATGATATAGACCCGGACCTGGCCGATAATGTACCTGACCGTATGAAAGAATTCGAATCGCTGGTCAGAAGGACGCATGAAGCTGGAATGAAAGTAATCATCGATTTCGTACCCAACCATGTTGCCCGCCAGTATTATTCGGATGTCAAGATGGCGTATGTGGAAGATCTGGGACAAAAAGACAATACTTCGAAAGCTTTCGATTCCAATAATAATTTCTATTATATACCGGGGCAGACCTTGCGTTTGCAGTTCGGCGCTCAACAGGAAGATTTTGAATATAGCGAATTTCCGGCGAAAGTCACGGGGAACGATTGCTTCAGTACCTGTCCCGGACAAAACGACTGGTATGAGACGGTCAAATTGAATTATGGCGTTGATTATATGAACGGCCGTACCCCGCATTTCGATCCGGTTCCCAATACATGGACGAAGATGCTGGATATCCTGCTTTTCTGGGCGGGAAAAGGGGTGGACGGTTTCCGGTGCGACATGGCGGAAATGGTTCCGGTTGAATTCTGGAACTGGGTGATCCCGAAGGTGAAACAGGTGTATGATGTTTGCTTTGTTGCCGAAGTTTATAATCCGGCAGAATATCGTAATTATATCTGGAACGGACATTTTGATTATTTGTATGATAAGGTCGGGCTGTACGATACGGTACGGGCAGTCATGTGTAACCAGGCTCCGGCAAGTAATATCTCCGGATGTTGGCAGTCACTCGAAGGTATCCAGCATAATATGTTGAACTTCCTTGAAAACCATGACGAGCAACGTATCGCCTCTTACTTTTTTGCTGGTGATCCGCGTCCGGGAATTCCGGGGATGATCGTGTCGGCTATGATGAATACCAATCCGGTGATGATCTACAGCGGACAGGAATTAGGGGAGCCGGGAATGGACGATGAGGGTTTCAGCGGACGTGACGGGCGCACGACGATTTTTGATTATTGGAGTCTTGCCAGCTTGCGCAACTGGATAAACGAAGGGGCTTTCGATGGTGGTAAACTGACGGCTGAGCAACGGCAATTGCGCGAGGCGTATGCAAAGATTCTGAATATATCCAAGTCCGAACGGGTTATCACAGAAGGAGTTTTTTATGATTTGATGTATGCAAACCTGAGTAATCCGTATTTTAACTCACATCGGCAATTTGTATTCATGCGTAAATATCAGAATGAAGTGTTGTTAGTGGTGGTCAACTTTGACAAGGCGGAGCAGACGGTACGCATCCAAATCCCCGATGAAGTATTTAAGGCACTTGATTTCGGTGATAATAAAGCTGCTGTGCTGACCGATCTGATGACTGGAGAGAGTTGTATCAGCACACTGACGGCAGCTTGGCCTTATCAGGTGGTTGTACCTGCTTATTCCGGCCGTTTGCTGAAGTTTACTTATTGATTTGTGATTTATGATTTATGATTTATGATCTGCTCTGACCGATGTGTTTGGTAATAAATCATAAATCATAAATCATAAATCATAATTGTTTTGTACCTTTGCACCCACAATTCAAATCTATTTACTTAAGATAAATATTCGGAATAATGAGTGCACAAACTCCTTTCTTGGTGTTTTCGGGAACGAACTCCCGGTATCTTGCAGAGAAAATTTGCAATAGTCTTGGTTGTCCGCTGGGACAGATGAACATTCAACACTTTGCTGATGGAGAATTCTCCGTTTCGTACGAAGAGTCTATCCGCGGTCGTGATGTATTCCTGGTACAATCAACGTTTCCTAACTCTGATAATCTGATGGAGCTTCTCCTGATGATCGATGCTGCCAAGCGTGCTTCGGCACACTCTGTAATCGCAGTTATTCCTTATTTCGGTTGGGCACGTCAGGATAGAAAAGACAAGCCACGTGTGTCTATCGGCGCCAAGCTGATTGCAGACATGCTGAGTACTGCCGGTATTGACCGCTTGATTACGATGGACCTGCATGCTGATCAGATTCAGGGATTCTTTAATGTTCCGGTTGACCACTTGTATGCATCTTCCATTTTCCTGGATTACATTAAAACATCTTTGCCTCTGGATAATCTGTGTATCGCTACACCGGACGTTGGAGGTACTAAACGTGCCAGCAGTTATTCCAAATATCTGGGTTTACCGATGGTTATTTGCCACAAGTCACGTCTGCGTGCCAATGAAGTAGCAGAAATGCGTATTATCGGTGATGTAGAGGGCTTGGATGTCCTTTTGATCGACGATATGGTGGATACGGCCGGTACCATTACGAAGGCTGCCAACCTGATGCTTGAAAACGGAGCCAAATCCGTGCGTGCCATCGCCAGTCATGCCGTTATGTCCGACCCGGCTTCTACGCGTGTAGACCAGTCTGCTTTGACTGAAATGATCTTTACCGACTCTATCCCTTATGCAAAGAAATGCGAAAAGGTGAAAGTGTTGTCTGTTGCCGATATGTTTGCCGAAGCTATCCGTCGTGTATGTAGCGGTGAATCTATCAGCTCTCTGTATGCTATTTAATGAGTTTATAATATCAAAAGAAGGGGGTGTGTCAAAATTCCCCCTTTCTTTTTTTATGCTGGCCAACATATAAAGTAAAGTCTAAAAAAA
>OGGE01000413.1_pt1 | contig 35664 bp, 29 predicted proteins | sample 1571121 | NCBI WGS metagenome assembly OGGE01 (sample SAMEA2581959, study PRJEB24529) | metagenome | biome: Human gut stool | place: China | collected 2011
CAATTTCTTCCTTGAGCGCAATGTAATACTGGTATTCCTTCTCGCCTACACGGAAGAACACCTGAAAAATCGTAGGTTCATTCGCAGAACTTTCATCCAGCATAAAGGGAGCCACACTGCTGCCCTGCTGGAAAATCATTGGCTGCCGATTCTTCTCCAATGCATGAATCGGCTTCACAACAAGGTTAATCAGGCAAAAGAATGCCTGAAGCAGATTCGTCTTACCGCCACCATTGGGGCCGTAGACTGCACTGACCGGAAGTAAGTCTTCTGCTTTCTCCTGTCGGATCAATGCATCTTGAAACTCCGGAATCGCCATTGCACGGAAATCAAATGTCGTTTCATCCTTATAAGACTTAAAATTCTGAAAAGAAAACTGGCAAAGCATTCTTTCAACTCCTTTCTGTTATTATTATAGCTCATTTTCGATTTTTATTCCAGCATTTAAGAAAATTTTATTCTTATAATTAGTTTATAGGTATTTTCTGGTAGTAAAAGACCTCCGCTTTCTACCATAAATGAAAGCGGAGGTCTTTTTACAGCTTATTACGTTACTCGAATCGTAATCGCTCACTATAACCAGAATTCATTTTACCATTCGCACCAAAATCATCAGTGAAAAGTAAAGCCCCCATAGGAAACAACGCCATATGGATTCTCCGATTTCTATTATCGCACAAGCCCAAGTATAAAAAGAACCGTGTAAAGAACAATCCACATCCCAAATGTATTTAAAATCCGTCTTCCGAGTTTCCATTCCGGTTTGAATTTTGGGCAAAAGAAAATAGTGGTTATTGCCAAAATAAATGCCATTCCTCCCATGCCATATTCTATCGTCATTATAGTGGTTATTGCAACATCCACCGTTAAAAGCCAAAGTACAATATCCCTGATTTTTTCCAAGAGACTTTTTTCACTTTTAATATTTAAAGGTGCGGCTGCTGTTTTCTCGTTGTTGAGATTTGGCTTATAGGGCTCTGCTTGAATTTTTTCCATATCTTCTACATCTTTAGAAGCTTTTGTTTCAATGCCCTGATTTTCATGAACCTCTTCAGCCCGAACATTTTGAACTTCTAGAATCTCTTCTTGCCTTTTTCCGCAGCTTGTGCAAAACACAGCGTTATCTTTTAATTCTTTTCCACAATAAATACATTTTTTCATTTTAATGCCTTCTATAAAAATCAACTTTTAATTTCAGTTCCACAGATAGCACAGAATTTATCACTCGGATCAACTTCATTCCCACACTTTGGGCAGACTACAATTTTCGGAGTTGTCTTTTTGCTATTCAATGTCTCTGTATCCAAATTCGTTGTTGGCGATAGTTGCTTTATATCCTTTTCCAAAGGAGCATTACATAGCGTTTGTAAATCATCCAAAAACCACTTGGTCACTTCTTCAACAACCGATGGAGGTATAATGTGATATTTTCCAACATTGATACCACTTTCCACATCTATAGTTATTGATTTGAAATCATCCCATGGAATCATTCCTCTTTTCTTCATTATTCCTGTTTCTCGAACATAGATTCCTTTTCTTCCCACTATCAAACCGGACATATCTTTCTTTGAATTTCCAAACACATTTGCTACTAGTACAAAATAGATTTTTTCTCCATCCGGTATAAGAAGAGATTTTCTTGCCGCATCTGTGTCTAAATTGTATGGAAGTTCCCCTCCTTCACTGCTCATGTAAACGCATCCCACCGCACAAGCGAATCTCGCCTTATATCTACTTATCAGTGCCAATGGAAATTTCATCATTTTTGTAGTAGAGTAGCTTTCCATAAAGCAATTTTCATCACTCTTAATATAAACATCATCGTAAGCTGCCGTTCCATCACTGAACTTCAATTTATATTTTTCGTTTAATTCAACTGCACAGCTTTCGCTCGCAAAGGTCGCAGCATTCAAGTAATAATGTGCTTTCTCCTCATCAACCGCAATCTTCTTTTCACCTGTAATTAAATATTTGCCGTACCACGCCATTGCATGTGGATGAAAATTATCTGCCGCCTTTTTTAATAGCAAAACTCCTTCCTGAGTATTTCCTCGTTGTACCATATAATGTCCCGTATACGCGATTGCAGAGACACATGCATCTGGCTTATCTGCAAGCAGTTGCAGATTGTCGCGCATTTGTCTCGAATCTCCGCCATCTGCCACGTTCATCACTCCAGAAAGCAACTCAATTAGGAATTTTCCAAAATCATTTTCTTTTCCAAGATCACTTATTTCTTTCAGAACACTCTTAAATATTTCAGGGTGATTATTTCTTATCGCATCGTAAAGAATATCATTTCTATAATAGTTTTCCAAAACATATTGGGCGACTGCATCATTCAGTAAAGCACTATTCCATAATTCTTTAATTCTTCCTGTTAGGGTCATTTCGTAGTATTTAACAAATTTCTTTTTGAACTCCTCCAGTGCAGTAAACTCATTCCACTTCGCAACAATCTTATTTTTTATATCCTCTACATGTTTTTTGTATTCCTTGTCGTCAAAGAACGGATTTCCCTCTTTAAAGTGATTTATCGCGGTTATCAATCTCTCATATGCTTCTTCGACATTTTCCGGATAATCTGCGAGCTGTTTGACAAACGGATTCAAAAAGCTCATACTTCTTTCTTTGATTCCAATTTCACAATCTTCTGTCATTTTAAATAATTCAGAAATTTTGAAAAGGTCTTCCAAAATATTAGCGTATCCCACATCAGACCGCTTTAAAATTATCCCACATTGATATATATCTTCGTAATACTCTTGTTTGCACGGATTTCGTTGTATACAGTCAATTGCTGCATTAAGATACTCTTCTACAGCATTTATCGCCACGTCCATATCCTTATTAGCATTAAGTGCAACTATTGACCTTGAATTCTGCAATCGGGTATCTTCCGATGCTGTTCTCATATCAAAATTATCCAGATAACCGATATAAATTAGAATATCCGTTTCTGCTCGAAATAGTGCAAATATAAATTTTTCAAATTCACCTTCAAAATAATCCATCGTTTCTTTCCGCGATGGAAGAGTTATAGCTTTTCTTATTTTCATCTGATCAGACACATCAGTGACTGTATCAGTGATGCCATGAAGTACGTTGTCGGCCGCATTCATTCCTCCTGCTATCGCAGCACCTTTAATTGCCCCTTTTAAACCAAATCCACCACCAACCCACTTTCCTCTGGAAGCACGTTGAATCGCTCGATAACTTTTGAGCTTTTGAGCTAATGAAGCAATTTTGCTCGCCTGCGCATAATAAGGTTTTGAAGCTTGCTCCGGATCATAGTAGCTCATAGCCAATTTGCTATATGACTCTACAGAGCAACTGCGTATATTTAATTCGAGAAGCCGTCTAAAGCATTCATTAGTTACCTCTGCACACTTTTGAAATAGAAATGGTTCTACTTTATCCAAAACATCTTCTATTGTCTCTACGCCAAGTTTTTGATATTCCTGAAGAAATTCGTCATGTTTTCTCTCTGCTAACTGCATATAGAAACGATAATTCTCGCAGTATTTTTTCATCGAAGCAGGAAAGCGAAGTTTACGTTTTCCAAGCGGTAATATCAACCAATTAGCAGAACCATTATCCGTTCTTTTTTGCGCTGCCACGTTTGTATTCTGATTTTTATGTTGGAATACTGATTCTTCCGCATTGTTGTTCAAAGCTTCTTTCTCAATCCTAGCTCCACATTTAAAGCAAAATTTTGCATCATTGGGTAGTTCTGCGCCACATTTCATACAAAACATAACCGTTCCTCCAACTCCTAGTGCTTTACGGTCTTGCATGTCTTATACACTTATCGTAATAATTATTGGCCTTATCTTTTATCAAAAAAGACAAATACGCCGCCTCGTATTACGATTTATCTTGTTAAAATTATACGATTTATAGAATTACCTGTCAAGGCATCCGCACTTAAAATCGTAAGTAGCACTACGATTTATCCAAGGAGGGCAATGACATGGAACGCGAGAAGCCGAACTTTGACATTCTGGGAAGAATTGACCGGGAGCGGTTAGCTCGTGGATGGTCTGAATACACCCTTGCCGAGAACTCTGGTCTGACGCAATCGACCTTATCAACATGGCGCAGAAGAAATCTTCAGCCCAACGTGACCTCGATTGAAAAAATTTGTCATGGCCTTGGCATCACCCTCTCGCAGTTTTTTGAAGAGGACGCTGCCATTCACCATCTAACAGAAGAGCAGAAATCTCTTTTGACCACATGGGATAGACTTTCTCCATCACAAAGAACTGCTATCTTGGATTTGATCCAAGCATTTTTACCCGAATGATATGCACATTTACAAAAAAGAAGGATGCCGAGCAACCATTGTGTCACCCGGCATCCTTCTTCATTAAGTAAAGGACTTCAGAACTTTTTTCAGTGCTTCACGCTGCTCTGGGGTTATTCGACCCAGCAAATTCAAAAATTCCTCTTGTTCCTCTTTTGTAAATTCGCTACGGGATTCATCTTTTACACATTTTTCGTTCTTCATAACAACTTTTCCTTCTTAAGTTTTTCCCTCGTCAGCCAATCCAGCCCGAATCTGCCTCTTATACTTATAATAGGTATTCCGGGCAAGCCCAGTCAATTTCATGCACTCCATGTCATCCAATGTGCCGCCAAACGCCTTACAATGGATACGGATCTTCTCCTTGGCTGCTTTGGACTTTTTGGTTTCAAAGCCAATGCCTTTCTTACGGCCAACCTGCTTGCCGTTCAGCCGGGCGGTCAAAAGGCCCTCACGGGTACGCTGGTGCAAATCGGCCACTTCTTTTTCAGACTGCTCAAAAGCCAACTTGATTTGCTCTTTTGCCAATGCCATCAGATACTCGTTGATTCCCTTTAAGATAAAATCCACATTGGTTCCTGTCATAGCAATGCTGCCAGACAGGGCCTTTTTGTACGTTTCGGTATCAATGTGATGCTCTTTCAGGAATATCAGCTGGATACCTTTATTATAGAGATCCTCATACAGTGAAAATCCTTCTTCGGCATTTCTGGACATTCGAGAGACGGAATCGAACACCACAGTATCGCCCTCTTTCAGAATCCGATACAACTTGCTCCATTCTGGCCTTAAGATGGAAGTTCCCGTATAGGCTTCCTGTACAATGTGAACTGTCGGGTATTCAACCCTGATATTACGAACCTGACGGTCAATGCTCTGCTTTGCAGTGGAAATTCTGCAATAACCATAAACGCTCATAACTATTTCTTTCCGTATCAAAAATGCCGAACGTCATTTTAGCGTCACCGATTTGCCTTAGCAAATCGGTTTCATCACGCTGTGATTGATACTTTTCTATACCCACGGCATTTTTAATACTTTTTCCTGCGAGCCTTAGTCATCCCTCATAAACTTCAAAAGATTGTCTCCGTTGACGAACGGTTCGCGCCGTCCGTCACCTGCGATAACTTTTGAACTTTATAAGGAACGACACGGCTCGCTCTTATCAACGGTTCAGATACTGATTCATAAACTCTCCCACCGTCACACAAGGCTTTTGATTTTTCTCTGCTCCTCCAAATGGGTCATAGTTCCAGTCCGTCTCTTCGTCGATATACCGCCGTCCGTCATCGGGTAGCTCCAACGGCTCTGCAAGAATAATCGTTCCCCAGTGATTGACCATGATAAATGGTGCAATCTCACAGGGAATTCCTCGGCAGTCATCATCATGCCGCACATCGTAGACATACAGACTATCCGGGACGGTATCTCTTTTGATGCGGAAGTTAGTGAATAATGCAGGCTTTCCGCAGACAGTGATTTCTTCATAGTGTTCGGTCATCGCATTGCAAGACATATAAATTTCTTCTTTATGCCACATTAAGTCGGGTAGCTTTATAGCAGTCAACGCACATTCCCTCATGGGTATTCGCAAACTCTGCCGCCTGCATGATAGAGCCATCTTTCAGCTTTACTCGTTTGATGGGCTGATTACAGCGGACACAGATGCAGGGCACAGGCGGCTGTTCTTGCTTCGGGCTAGCGGATCTCGGTTTCGGCTGCTTTTGCGGCTCTGATTCCGGCTGCGGTGCAGCATCTTCCGGCAAATCCTCTCCGGCATAAACGTACAGGCCCAGACCAAACATAGCAAGGTTCTTCACCAAGCACCGCATGATAGCCTTATTCACATCGAACATGGAGGCTGCTTCTACGGTGCGTTCTTCCATGCCGACTTTCTCACGGCGGCGGGTCTGCGGATTGTAGTCCCATTTCGGGGTGGTATAGGTGTAAGGCACAGCTTTCATGGCCTTGTTTGCGCCATCCAGTACAGGCAGCCACATTTCATGCGAAACGCCTTCAATCGTGACAGTGGTATACACCATGAAGCCGGTGATCGGGTCATAAACATAGGGCAGGCCGTTAAATTTCTTGACTTCGTAGCTGGCAGCGGGATACAGCTTTTTCACCTCTGCCCAGGCATACGCCCAGCTTACATATTTCAGCTCGGTATTGCCGGACTTCTTGACTTCCAGATGATCTTTGAAGTCGATAGCAAATAATTTTACGAATGGATTTTCCGTAGCCATAATCAAACCTCCAAGAAAAAGGCGGCAGAGAATTTACTCCCTGCCACCTGATACAAAATTTATGCCGCATGAACGATGGTGAACCTGCGGCTGCTTACATTTTTGCTGTACTGGTTGAAAATGTCTGGCTGCTCCTTTTTCAGCCTCTGGGAATCCACACGCTTGCTTTCGGAGGACACCCACGACACCTTATAGCCGGGAGCTGTACCGTAGGCGGCATCCTGCATTTCCAGCTTCACTTGCTGTTCAATAGCAGTCTTTTCCTGCTCCAGCTGTTCGATTTGGTCAGAAAGAGACTGTCGTTTGTCCAGCAGGTCACGAACTGCATTCAAATCAGCCGTTTTGATTTTATCATCGTCAGAATACATCTGGTTGATTTGCTGTGTATCTCCCTCGCTTCCGGTAGGTGTAGGCGCAATCTCAGGCATCACATTGTACTTCCAAAAATGCTCTTCTTCGGCAATGAGGTTATCCAAAACAGCCTTATCACTGATAATTTTATGAATTACCAGCTCTTTTCCGAAAATCAGAGCAGCAATGTACCAGCAGTCAAAACCGCTGACAGCCAGATAGTGATTGACCTGAGCCATGTAATGTGCGGGGATTTTGCCATCCGCCCACTTGTCCGCAGAGAAAGGCGAGACCGTCTTGCATTCCAGTCCTGCTTTCTGCCCGACAATCAAACGGTCAAAGTCCGCCAGAAGCAGCGGATGTTCCTCGTTCTGGTAGATAGCGTTTGCACGGCGTACCTTCAGACCGGTTGTTTCGGTAAACCGCTGCGCCACATAATCCTCCAAGTCACGACCCTGCCGCATGGCCTCGTTGTCGATGTTTTCAATGGTATCGCTGATTTTATCGTGGTACACCTGAAATGCAGAGCGATAGGGATTCAGGCCAAGAATAGCCCCGGCATCCGTGCCGGTAATGCCGCACTTACGGTAGCGGAGCCAATCTTCTTTGGACAAATTCAGCGTAGATACAAGACGTTTCATGCAATATTCAACCTCTCTTTCATCTGTTCTTCTGCGATAGAGAAATCATATTCCACCAAGTCTTTGATAATGGTGGAAAACTCATCCACCAAGGTACGGTCATCGTCCAGCCACAGGGTGTACAGGAAATCCAGAATGTTCCGCTGCACCCGGAGATGGTTCCAGAAACGCTCGTCCATCTGCTTTTCGGTGTCCAGCGTGATTAAAGCACTGACAATGGTGCTTTTCATCGTGATCTCGTATGCCGTGGTACAAGTTGGCTTTGGAAAATCGGCTTCAATGCTGTTCAGGAACTCAGAAAATTCCCGGACAGCCCGATTGCTCACATCGTTCATACGTCCTCCTTTATGCTGCTGCCAGCACCATCTTGTAAGCTTTGTCGATCATGGGATTGCCCTCTGCGGTGCGCAGGAACAGGTTTTCGTTGTAGTTGCGAGTTTTACGGATGGGGTCTGCATGGGTGGCAAAATCCGAAACAGCGTTTACGAACCGCCAGCCGTTCTTTCCGACCCACTCCAGATCGGGTGCGTTGTAATAACGAGCCTTCAAATCGTCCTGCAAGCGCAGGTTGTTCTTCCGCTGGCCATCGGTTAAGTCTTCCGTGATGGGGAAGAACTCGTTGATAAACTCCTGCACCTTGCGGTCAGACAGCTTGATGGTGGTCAGCTCATGGATGCCCTTGCCCAGCTCCCCCATATAGTTGTTGGCAAGCTGCAAGGTCTCACGGGCATCCTGCACCCGGAGCAGAACATTTTCGGTATGGCGGGCAGTCCAGATGCGCTTTGCAGTACCCAGAGCCAGATTCAAAGTGTTCTGGCAGACCACACGAACCGGGGTCATGGCAACTTTTACACCAGAACTGCCATCGTGACTGTTGAAGAACACAAGATATGGGGTTACTTCGTCTCCGGCGATGATATACCTCTCCGGCAGCTTTGCCAGCATCCAGACCTTCTTGCCGCCCTGCAAGGAGCCAGCAGTTTCATAAGTAACGCCCTCACCCAGCAGGTCATCCGTGAACTGGAATGCTTCTTCGTTCTGCACAATGCGGTAGCGGTCGGACACCACACCGAGAACGGCATTATCGGTGCTACGGACGTTGGCACGGTAGCCGGGAATCACAGCACCATTGCCGGAGTAGATGTTGCGGCTTTCGACCTGCCAATCCAGACCAGCCAGTTCCAAGGCTTCACGACTTGCAGGCGCATCCATAACGATGCGGCCAAGGCCATGCCAAGGGGTCTCACGGACAGAAAACATGGTTTCAACATTTGCGGGCATAATAAATTCCTCCTGTTTTTTGATGGATAATTATTTCTTTTCGAGTTGATGTGCGGTCCAGATGATGAGTGCAGCAGCGGCCTTTCCGATTGCTTTTGCTGCCTCAAAGGATACTTTTGCGATGATCTCAGTCATTGGTATTACCTCCCATTTTTCAGTAAAATAAATGACCTGAGGACAGCGCGAAACTTTTCCTCAGGTCTTTTCAATAAGATAATATATAAATAAAATCCTACGAAATACGCTTTAATTCGTGCCGAGTGTGTCAGTTGTGTCAGAAGTTCATAACAAACTTTTTATATCATCATCCATATTTTCCCATTTTTTCTTTACTTTTCTCTTGTTTTTAACAGAAGCGATAGTCTGTATAGAAAGAGAGATAGATAGTCTGATAAAAGTATAATAAAGTTTTCTTGAAAACACTGACACACTCGGCACAACCGGCACACTCCCTTACGGATGAATTTTCGAGCGGATTCCTACTACTACGGTGAGATCATTCCAATCCCTTCCATGGATTTTCTGGTTCCGCGAAGCCTTGAACGCTTTGGCATCTTCAAATGGAATCTCGAAGCGAGCCAGCTCCATAAAGCCGTCCATCGTACAAGATGTCATATTGATGCCTTTCACCTCGGACAGTTGAAAATCAAGTACCCAGCGAAATTCTTCATTGCTCACAGGCGTGATCTGCGCTACACAGCTGTTAATGAGTTCCCTGCTGACATCCGTTTTGGCCGCTTTCTGCCACTCATCCAGCTTCTGAGAAATCAGCTTCATATCAATGCTCCCACTGCATTCGTCCTCCTGTTCGATGCTCTCGTACTGGGATTGCAACTCGGCGATCTGCGCATCCAATCCCTTGCGGCGTTCCATCAGTTCCTGCTTCGTGATAACTCCGTCAGCGCACAGGTCGATATACCTACCCAGCCGTTCCTTCTGCTTAGCGATGCTGTTTTCCAGCATCGCCTTTCTGGAAATGCGCACAGTCTTTTCCTCTGCCATGCAGCGGTTCAGAATCCGGTATACCTCTTTGACGGTCTTACCTTTATCAAACGTCAGATTCTGGAATACCTTAGATGCCATCAGATCCAGCTTCCATTCACTGATGGCCTTGATCTGGCAGCTGATACCCAAATCCAGACCATGCTCCTGTAAGTAGCTGATGCTTGGCCTGCGTGTACGGCGGTAACACTGAAATCCGTGAACAACTGCCCCATCACGGTTTACTCTCCATTTGAACTGGATAAACCCAGCTCCGCAGCTGCACCGCAGCTTTGCTGTCCAGACAGATTTTGGCGTATTCCGCATATATTTGTGCTTTTTGCCGTTTTCGTCGATGACCCGTGCAGACCGGGACAACAGAATCTGCTGGCATCTGTCCCACATTTCTTCTGACACCAACGGTTCAAAATCCCCTTTCACATAGATGTAGCTGCTCTCGTCCAGATTTTTCACACGTTTCTGCGTCAAATAGCCATCACTGTGGGATTTGTTATAGCAGATGCAGCCTTTATAAGTCGCATTGTGCAAAACACGGCTTACTTTGGAAGCATCCCACGATACATGACCGCCTGCATCCAGCCGTCCCAGCCGATATAACTCGTTCACGATTTGAGTAAGCCCCTTTTCGCCGTCCGAATACATCTGAAAAATCAGTCTCACAGTTTCAGCCTGATCCGGATCCGGAATATAGGTTCCGTTCTCCCTGCGATATCCCAGAATGTTTCCACTGCCATACAGAACGTGCTTTTCTCGGCTGATCCTCTGCCCAGCCTTTACTCGTTCTGAAATCTTCCGGCTTTCATCCTGCGCCATAGAGGACATGATCGTCAGGCGCAGTTCACCATCGTTGGTCGCTGTATTGATGCCGTCATTGATGAAAAACACATTAACCCCCATTGCCTTCAGTTCACGGGTATAGGACAGGGCATCCACCGTATTTCGTGCAAAACGGCTTACTTCTCTTGTAATAATCAGATCGAATTTTCCTTTTCTGGCATCCTCCATCATACGCAGGAACTCCGGCCTCTTCTGTGCCTGCGTTCCTGTGATGCCCTGATCCACATAGACATCGTTGATTTCCCAATCGGAATGGCGTGAGCCTTCGATTTTATACCATTCCAGCTGGTTTTCCAGTGCATTGATCTGTGCCTCGTGTTCTGTTGAAACACGCGCATATACTACCACTCTCATACATACCTCCGTTGATTTTCCGTTTTTCAGGCAAAAAGAAAGGCTCTGATGGAGGATTTTCCATCAGAGCCTTTCTCTGCGGTTTACGAAGCCTTTGCAGGCGGTTCATCTTCCTCCTGCTCATGCTTCATCTGAAGAAAGTTCTGATATGTAGGGGTGTTGATATATCCCCCTGCAAAGAGAGCCTCGATCAGATAGTAGGCCATTGCCTTGTCGTCAACCTCCAGCATTTGTGGCACCTCCTGTTCGTTGTTATGCTTGGATTCGGTGATATAACATATCACCGAAAATTTCAGCGTTACGGAAGAAGTCGAATGCCCTTGAACGCTGATACAGGATTCGTGTATATCGTCATACCGCTGTTCGGACACCGCGAACGATGATGCTCCAGACCAAGCTTTTCCAAGGTTTCCCTGAAATCTGATTGGCTGCATGCCCATTCGTCCTTCTCCTTGCAGTAGCCAAGATAAGCATTGTACAAGTCTTCCAGTGATGTGGATACACTCGGATCACACCTTTCACAGCATTCCTGTACAAACGGCTTCACACTCCTGCTGTAAGCGTCCTTCGTCGAACATTTTGCCCGGTCCACCTGCGGAATTTCAGGAAACCTGTAGTTTAACTCCACCAGTTTCTGAGCATACCGCAGTGCCTTTGTGACAATGGCATTTCGTTCCTTCCAGATTTTTTCCTCAAGATCCGGATCCTGCTGGTCATCTGGAATGGATGTGTCGAACGGGAGATAAACGATACGTTTGAGCAGAGCATCGTCCTCGCCTTCGATGCAAGGAGGATGGTTGCTGGCAAAGACGAACTTGATTCGCCTCGTAAGCACCACAGAACTAAGGTATTTGCGTTGAACATCGATTGAGTCACCTCCTGTGATCTGTTTAAGGCGGGAAATGGCCTCCGCATTGAGCTTTGTGTTTGGCATATCAAGCTCAAAATTGATAACGGAACTGAGTAAGGGCATCAGCGCAAACGTTCCCTTCATCTCACTGAGCCGCAGGTTACTGACGGACTCCTTAGGATAAAGCCGCTGAATAAAGTTTCCCAAAACACTCTTGCCGCTATCTCTGGCATAGCCCATGAGGATGAAGAATTTTCCACGAGCCGGATAGATAAACAGATAGCCGATTGCCATCCAGAATCGTTCCAGAAGCTGCGGGTTTCCATGTGTGATCTGCCACAGAAAACGGTCAAATACTGGGCATTTTGCCTGTGGATCGTATTTGGCCTTGATGCAGGTAAATGTCAGCTGATCCGGACTATGTGGATACAGTTTTTCCTCTCCAAGGACGAAAATGCCGTTCTTCAGTGGTGCATAAATCGGCTCACCTTTCGGCTCCTCGCGCTGGATTTCCGGATCGGTAGCACAGCACTGATAAAGGTCTTTATGCCCATACAAACTCGATTCATGGTTAAGGTCGTAGTCCACATACTCGCGGTACAGCATTAACAATCGATCTGTGTCCAGATATTCGTAATAACGCCCATTGAAGAAGTAGAGTGCGCCATGGTAAGAGATGATAGAGACCTTCTTTTGGAGTTCCCTTGTCATTCCCACAAGAGACTGTGTTTTGGGTCCCTTTTTGACAATTGGTTCTTCAGGAGAGGGCGGAGCAGGCTGATTTTGAAGTTTCATCCCGATCTCCAACAGTTCTTCAAAACTAGGGTTGTTCGGTGCTGCAACAGAGCGTGCATCGTAATCTTCCGTTGGATTCGGGAACGAACTTTTGTCGATGGCGCGTGCCAACTTTTTCTCCGCTCGTTTTTTCTTGAATCTCTCAAGCTTTTCTTGTTTTGCATCAAGATGTGCTTGTGGATTGCACATTCCAAACGCTACCTGCTTCTCAGTCAAAGAAGAGATTTCATCAAAAGGTTGCGCTTTGGACAGCTCTTGAGAAAAATCTTTTCCCTCAGCTGATTCTGCAAGGATTAAACTATCTGTCGGTTGTGCCTGTTTATGGCGCATTGTGTTAAGTCTATTCTCGATTTTAGATTTGCTCATGGCTAGTTTCCTCCATATTGTCTTTCTTGAAGTAGCACTGTTCCATCAGATTCTGGATGGGATTTTCTTGACCCCAACCGCCACTCATAATCAGGTAATCGATCCGTGTCAAACCATTGGGTCGATTGATATTCGTCCAAAGATAGCCAAAATCATTGTTCCATACATGGACCATGATTTTGTACTCGGCATCGGGTCTGATGTCTTTAAAGGAATCTGTAATGACTGGCGATTTCATTGACCCACCCTGAATAAAAACGCTGCCAATGATTTGATCGTTTTCATCATCGGTGTAGGTACTAAACGTAATCGGGCACAGATTTATCCCCTCTTTTTCAGTCCAGTAGCAATCTGCAAGGACTTCTTCGCCAACTAGAACTCTGGCTTGGATTCCTTTGATTGCGCTGCTTTCTCCATCACCGCAGATGAACATTTCCTCCTTCGTTCGTGCAAAGGTGATGTATCCTTTTTTGCCTTTTAGACTCTTATTGTGAAACTTATCGTGGGTGTCCGCCATGTCTTCCTGCACTTCTGTTAATTCCTGCATAGCGTTGATGTTCTTGATTTGTGTCATAATATGACCTCCATATAATTTATATTGCCTTTGGACTTGTCCCTTGGGCTTGGCTGTATGATATCACGTCACGCATTCACAGCGTTAGGATTTGCGTTCAAAAAATCATCATAGTTTCGTTTGATTTTCGGAGTAAAATCATTAAATTTTTATTAACATTCTCACTGCCGATGTTGATTGATGTTGAAAATTCTCTTCTAAACAGAAAAATCCACGGAGAAAAGAAAAACCATTTCCTTTCTCCGTGGATTTTGTTATTTAGAAGCTTTTCATTTCCGCCTTAATGCGTGCGTATTCTATTTCTATCTTATTTCCAACATTGTCTATTTGCTTGCTTTCCTCATTCTTCAAAAGTTTTTTCATTTCATCATCTAGCTGCCTAATAGCACTCTCTGCATCATCCAATATCCTTTTCACCAATGAAAAATAAACAACTTTTTCTCGCTCCGTTAGAAAACCTTCCGTTTGCGTAATGCAGAAAGATATATTACTATACACTCTAATCGCTTCCTCTTTTTTTGTTCCAAACAAAATTCCCAACCGTTCTTCAATGATGTCTCCAGTAAGTTGTGTTCCAGGAATTTGAAGTAATGACCGCATTCCCGTCTTAACTTGGTCAATAACTCGCTCATCCACTCTATTTGTTCTTCCACACCTGATATTACCAATAATATCGTAGTCACTCAATATTTCTTCATCCACGATTTCCTCACTCGTTGTTTCCTCTGATTCAAAAAGAAGCAAATCAAAAAAATCTTTAACTGCTCTTGTCAACTGGATTTCTTTATTAATCGACAGAATATTTCGAACTTTTAAAATTCCCTCTTGCAGAGAGATAACTTTCCCAAGCAAAATATCCAATATTCTGTATAACCTCTCTCTAAGGGGTTTTATTGCATCATCCAAAACAACTTCTGCTTCTATATTATAATCTTCTCGCAATTTTTCATCTGATTTTTCTTCCTCAAATGGATCCCAGTCAACTCCTTTTTCTTCCAACCATTTTGAAATCAGATATTGTCTAAGCGATATAAAATACCTTTGCTCCTTCAATTTTTTATAAATGCTATTTCCATGTTTTTTCTGTATCCACACTTCATACTGTTCACGTACCTTATTCCTGTGCTTCTCATCAATTTCTTGCTTTTCCTTCATATACTGAGACTCAATTTTAGACACTTCTTTTTTATATTCTCTATTAACATCCCTCATTAACCCTTCTACTTCTACTTTTTTAACTTCTATTTTTTCGTTTGCTTCTTTTTCTAACGCTTCAATCACCGCATTAAAATCTGGATCGATAGCCCTTATTCTTGCTATATTGCCCCATTTCTGGCTTTCATCCTTACTTATTTCGCGAACTGTTGTTTTCATAGTTCAATTTCACTCCAATTAGTTTTCTAGCAAAAAACCTCCCCGGCAAAACCATTCAGTTTCACCGGGGAGGTTTATCATACGCTTATCTTCCCATGTTTTACGCGATTAGTGCATCTTCATGCAACAATCTTACGCTCTGGGATTTTTGATAGCAGCCTGAGCAGCGGCCAGACGTGCGATAGGCACACGGAAGGGAGAGCAGCTGACGTAGTCCAGACCAACATTGTGGCAGAACTCCACGCTCGTGGGATCGCCGCCGTGCTCACCGCAGATGCCCAGGCCCAGATCGGGGCGGGTCTCACGGCCATCGTGTGCGGCCATCTTCACCAGCTTGCCCACGCCGATCTGATCCAGGTGCTGGAACGGATCGCTCTCGTAGATCTTGTTCTCGTAGTAAGCGCCCAGGAACTTGGCAGCGTCATCACGGCTGAAGCCGAAGGTCATCTGGGTCAGGTCGTTGGTGCCGAAGCTGAAGAACTCAGCTTCCTTGGCGATCTCTCCGGCAGTCAGAGCTGCACGGGGGATCTCGATCATGGTACCGACCAGATACTTCATGTCAACACCGGAAGCCTTGATGAGCTCGTCTGCGACCTTGACGACAACGTCCTTGACGAACTTCAGCTCCTTGACCTCGCCGACCAGCGGGATCATGATGTGCGGGGTGATCATGCAGCCGGTCTCAGCGGAGACGTTCAGGGCAGCTTTGATCACAGCGCGGGTCTGCATAGCAGCAATCTCGGGATAGGTGACAGCCAGACGGCAGCCACGGTGACCCATCATGGGGTTGAACTCGTGCAGAGAAGCAACCACGTTCTTCAGGTCATCGAAGGTCATGCCCATATCGGCAGCCAGCTCCTTGATGTCCTCGTCCTTGGTGGGCAGGAACTCGTGCAGAGGGGGATCCAGGTAGCGGATGGTCATCGGGCGCTCACCCATGATGCGGTACATGGCCTCGAAGTCACCCTGCTGGAACGGCTCGACCTTGGCCAGAGCAGCTTCGCGCTCTTCCACGGTACGGGCGCAGATCATCTCACGGACAGCCTTGATGCGGTCCTCAGCGAAGAACATGTGCTCGGTACGGCACAGGCCGATGCCCTCAGCACCCAGGTCAACGGCCTGCTGTGCATCGCGGGGGTTATCGGCGTTGGTCATAACCAGCAGCTGGCGGGCAGCATCGGCCCAACCCATGAAGCGGTTGAAGTTCTTGTTGCCGGTAGCGGCCACGGTTGCGACCTGCTCGCCGTAGATGTTGCCGGTAGAACCATCGATGGAGATCCAGTCGCCCTCAACGAACTTGTGGCCGTTGATCTCGAAGGTCTTGGCCTCCTCATCGATCTTGACCTCGTTATCATTGCCGCAGCCGGAGACACAGCAGGTACCCATACCACGGGCAACAACGGCTGCGTGGCTGGTCATGCCGCCGCGGACGGTCAGGATGCCCTGAGAGACCTGCATGCCCACGATGTCCTCGGGAGAAGTCTCCAGACGGACCAGAACCACCTTCTTCATCTTGCCGGACTTGACCATCTCCTCTGCTTCCTCAGCGGTAAAGACGATCTGGCCGCAGGCGGAACCGGGAGAAGCTGCCAGGCCCTTGCCGACGACTTCGGCGGCCTTCAGGGCAGCGGCGTCGAACTGGGGATGCAGCAGGGTATCCAGCTGCTTGGGCTCCACGCGCAGAACAGCCTCCTGCTCGGTGATCATGCCCTCGTCCACCAGGTCGCATGCGATCTGCAGAGCAGCCTGTGCGGTACGCTTGCCGTTACGGGTCTGCAGCATGTACAGGTGGCCGTCCTCAATGGTGAACTCCATATCCTGCATATCGCGGAAGTAGTTCTCCAGACGGGTTGCGATCTCAACGAACTGATCGTACACCTCAGGCATCTGATCCTTCAGGTGGCTGATGGGAGAAGGAGTGCGCACGCCTGCCACAACGTCCTCGCCCTGTGCATTGATCAGGTACTCGCCCATCAGCTTCTTTGCGCCGGTGGCGGGGTCACGGGTGAATGCAACGCCGGTGCCGGAACGGTCGCCGGAGTTGCCGAATGCCATCTGCTGCACGTTGACAGCGGTGCCCCACTCGTAGGGGATCTCGTTCATCTTGCGGTAAACATTTGCACGGGGGTTGTCCCAGCTGCGGAACACAGCCTTGACAGCCTCGATCAGCTGATCGCGGGGATCCTGGGGGAACGGCTTGCCCTCGTTCTCCTCGTAGATCTTCTTGAAGACGCCCACCAGTTCTTTCAGGTCCTCGGCAGTCAGGTCAACGTCGTTCTTAACGCCCTTGGCCTCTTTCATCTTGTCGATCTCGACCTCGAACAGGCTCTTCGGGACCATCATAACAACGTCTGCAAACATCTGCACGAAACGGCGGTAGCAGTCGTATGCAAAGCGGGCGTTGCCGGTCTTCTTGGCCAGACCTTCCACAGCCTCATCGTTCAGGCCCAGGTTCAGGATGGTATCCATCATGCCGGGCATGGACTGACGGGCACCGGAACGGACAGAGACCAGCAGGGGGTTGGTGTTGTCGCCAAACTTCTTGCCGGTGATCTCTTCCAGACCCTTGAGATGCTCGAAGATGTCAGCAGTGATATCGTCATTGATCTGACGGCCGTCTGCATAGTACTGGGTGCAGGCATCCGTAGTGATGGTGAAGCCCTGGGGAACCGGCATACCGGCAGCCGTCATCTCTGCCAGACCGGCACCCTTGCCGCCCAGAGTATTCTTCATGGTGACCTTGTCGCCGCCGAAGGCATCGTTGCCCTCGCTGAAGTAGTACAGATACTTTTTGCTCATGCGTGTTTACCTCCCATTTGGTGACCCCCGGTGCCACGCCCGGCGGTCTCATCGCACTTTTTTCTCAAAGCTGATGAACATTGTCTTGTGAATGCTAAACTATTATACCAGAAAATTCCCGCATTGCCACCGGGCAAAATACCGAATTTGTTTGATAAATTTTGTGCAATTCCCTTGAAATTTACCCAGTTTTCCGCTATTATAAAATGGGAGAAAGTTCGAGAGGTTTTTTGTTTTACAGAGCCATTTTTCCGCATCTGGGATACATGCTGTTATCCATTAAAATTTTCGGTGGAATTCCACCTGCGGAACGGGCCGGAATTTCTCCCTCATGGATACAACAAAATACCACACCTTCCCAAGGAGGGACACTATTTATGGAAACCATTTCCAACGAAGCTCTGGCCGCAGCACGCGCCAAACTGGACGCTGCCGAGAGCCGGCGCGAGAACATCCTGCTTTTTCACATCGCCAACGGCGTGAACATTGAGAACCGTACCGTCCAGATCGACGAAGGCGTTGTCATTGCCCCGGGAGCCACCATTCTGGCGGGCACCATCCTGCGCGGCAAGACGGTCATCGGCGCAGGATGCGTCATCGGCCCCAATACCCTGATCGAGGACAGCACCGTGGACGAGGGCACCACCGTCAACGCCAGCCAGGTCTACGGCAGTCATCTGGGCCCCCACAACAACATCGGCCCCTTCACCCATGTGCGCATCAACACCGTCACCGGCTACGGTGTGCATCTGGGCGCTTATGTCGAGACGAAGAACTCCAACTTTGCCCGGGGCAACACCGTCAGCCACCTGACCTACATCGGCGACAGCGATGTGGGCAAGTACTGCAACTTCGGCTGCGGCACCGTCACCTGCAACTACGACGGCAAGGATAAGTTCCGCACCCAGATCGGCGATTACTGCTTCATCGGCTGCAACACCAATCTTGTTGCCCCGGTCAAGGTAGGCGACGGTGCCTACACCGCCGCAGGCAGCACCATCACCAAGGATGTGCCCGCTCAGGCGCTGGGCATCGCCCGGGAGCGCCAGACCAATCTGGACGGCTGGGCCGCCCCCAAGATGGAGGCCTATATCGCCAAAAAGCAGAAGCTGGAGGAGGAGCAGAACAAGTAACTCTCCCTCTGTTTTATAAGGTATTATGCAAAAGCACCGCCCTACGCTTTTCAGAGTGCAGGGCGGTGCTTTTGATTGTTTTTTGTCAGAGATTATGGTATACTGTGGCCAATGCTGGAAACAGCAGGAAAAAAGGCGCTGTCTGCAATGCAGGTGGTCATGCTTCCACTCCCGACCATTTGAAGTTCTGCGCACGCGGAACTCAACTCCGGGAAACGGACTTTTTTGATTTTTGAATCGTATCTTTTCCCGGAGCCTTACGGCGAAGGGAGGGGATGTCAAATGTCGCTGACAGAAGTTTGCGCTCTGTTGACCGTGGTGATTGGCTTGCTGACACTACTCGTTACAGTGGCAAAAGCATCATTCGATGCCGGATGGAAAATTTCGCACGACCGTGACGATAAAAACAAAAAAGATTGACTGCCTCCAACTTCCAATTCGAGCAGTCAATCTTTTTGACTAACAGGAGCGGGAGCTGACCGTTTGCAGGCCAGCGCCTTTTCTATTTGTAGTATAGTCAATTTTCAGCAGTTTGTCAAGGTATGGAGCGCCGGGGGCCGGCCGCCATTTTTGTTGTTTTTCCCGCAAAACAGATTTCTTTTTCTTCGCGCGTATGTTATACTAAAGAACTGTACCACACATTATTTTAAGCAAAAAAGAAAAGGCAAAACAACAACTATGAATGCAAACGACATCTGGCTGATCGCGGGCCTTGGCAACCCGGAGGCAAAATACGATGGCACCCGCCACAACGCGGGCTTTGCCGCGCTGGACTCTCTGGCGGGCAAATGGGGCATCAGCGTCAGCAAAACCAAGTTTCAGGGCCTGTGGGGCCAGGGCGAGGTGGACGGCCACAAGGTGGTGCTGCTGAAACCCCTGACCTACATGAACCTCTCCGGCGATTCCATCGCCCCGCTGGCGGGCTTTTTCAAGATCCCTGCTGACCACGTCATCGTCCTGTGCGATGATATCACCCAGGCCCCCGGCAAGCTGCGCATCCGGCCCTCCGGCTCGGCAGGCGGGCACAACGGCCTGAAGAGCATCATTGCCCGGCTGGGCGGGGAGAACTTCCCCCGCATCCGCATCGGCGTGGGTGCCAAGCCCCGCCCGGACTATGACCTTGCCGACTGGGTGCTGGGCAAGTTCCCGCCGGAGGACGCCAAGGCCATGGCCGACCGCTACCCCGACCTTGAAGCCGCCGCAAAGCTTATCATGGACGGTAAGCTGGGTCTGGCGCAGAGCAAGTATAATGGGTGAGGGAGGATAAACCTCTCCGTCATTGCTGCGCAATGCCACCTCTCCTGGTAGGAGAGGCCTTGGCATAGGGTTTATTTTTCGATATGATCGCCTGCGGCTCCAAAACGAACATCTGCCGGCGGGCAAACAGGAGCGAAGCGCCAGAGCTCGAAAACACGATGATATGCCAAGGGCTCCCCTATCAGGGGAGCTGCCGAGCGCCAGCGAAGGCTGAGAGGTTTAGACGAGAGGAGGTCTACGATGTACGAAGCGCTGCTGAAAAGCACAGCGGAATATCAGAAGATCGCGGAGAGCCTGCACACCCCGGGCCCGGCGGCGCTGTTCGGCCTGCCGCCTGCGGGCCGTGCCCTGCTGTACGCCGCCCTGCAAAAGGACCTTGACCGGGTGCTGTGCATCGTGACCCCCGGCGAGGCCGAGGCTACCCACTTTGCGGACGACCTCAAGGCGCTGGGCCTGACCGCGGCGGTGTTCCCGCCTCGGGACTTCATGCTGCGGCCAGTGGAGGGCGCGGGCCGCGAGTACGAGTACCGCCGCCTGTCGGTGCTGGGCGCGCTGGCGGGCGGGCGGCTGAACGCCGTCTGCGTGCCCGCCGAGGCGCTGCTGCAATACACGGTGCCCCGGGATGAGTTCCTGCGGAACACTCTCACCCTCAAGCCCGGCATGGTCTACAACCGGGAAGCGCTGGTGGCGCGGCTCTTTGCCGCCGGGTACGTCCGGCGTAGTCAGGTGGACGGCCCGGGCCAGTTCAGCGTGCGCGGCGATATCGTGGACATCTACGCGCCGGACATGCACCAGCCCGCCCGTGTGGAATACTGGGACGATGAGATCGATTCGCTGGCCTCCTTCGACCTGCTGACCCAGCGCCGGGACGGCAGTCTGGAAAAGATCTACCTCTCCCCCGCCCGCGAGGTGCTGTTCGGCAGCACCGCCGAGACGGCTGAGGCTCTGCGCGGAGCCATCAAAAAGGCGCGGGGCAAAAAGCGCACCGCCATGGAAAAGGCCACAGAGGCCGACCTTGCTCAGCTGGATTCCGGCCTGATGCCTGAAGCCATGGACAAGTATTACGGCATCCGCTACCCGCAGCCCGCCACCCTGCTGGACCATCTGGACAGCCCTATCTTCGTGCTGGACGAGGTGGGCGGCATCCGGGATGCCCAGAAGGCCACCGAGTACCGCCGGGGCGAGGAGCTGACCGGCCTGCTGGAGGAGGGTGTGCTCTGCCCCGGGCTGGACGTGCTCTACCAGACCATGGACGACCTTGCCATTGCGGCCCAGAAACAGAGCACCCTGCTGTGTGAGAACTTCCTGCGGGGGATGAACGAGTTCAAGCTGAAGGACCTCATCAACGTGGAGGCCTTTGCGGCCCCCAACTGGGGCGGCGACCTGGCCTCCCTGCGGGAGGATCTTGACCCGCTGATCGCCCAGGGCTATGCCGTCACCCTCTTCTCCGGCACCCCCAAGGGTGCCGCCGCCCTGACCCGGGACCTGACGGACAAGGGCTACTCCGTGAGCATGAGCCGGGACGTGCGCCCGGCCAAGGGCATCGTGCAGGTGCTGCCCGGCCACCTGACCGCAGGCTGCACTTTCCCCTTTGCCCACGCGGCGGTCATCTCCTCCCGGCGGCACGGGCTGGATGAAGAAACCGCCGCCGAGAACAAAAAGCGCAAAAAGAACAAAAACGCCCTGTCCAGCCTTTCGGACATCAAGCCCGGGGACTATGTGGTGCACCAGAGCCACGGCATCGGCATGTACGCAGGCATCCAGCGGCTGGAAGTGCAGGGTGCCATCAAGGATTACCTGAAGATCCAGTATTCCGGCTCCGATGTGCTCTATGTGCCAGTGACCCAGCTGGACCTGCTCAGCCGCTACACCGCCCCCGGCGACGAGGAAAAGGTGAAGCTGGCCAAGCTGGGCGGCACCGAATGGCAGCGCACCCGCGCCAAGGTGAAAAAGGCCACCGAAGAGATGGCCCAGGAGCTCATTGAGCTGTACGCCCGGCGCAGGCAGGCCCAGGGATACGCCTTCCCGCCCGACGGCGACTGGCAGAACGATTTTGAGACCCGCTTTGAGTACGACGAGACCGATGACCAGCTCCACGCCACCGCCGAGATCAAGCAGGACATGGAAAAGCCCTACCCGATGGACCGCCTGCTCTGCGGCGACGTGGGCGTGGGCAAGACCGAAGTTGCCCTGCGCGCGGCCTTCAAGTGCGTGATGGGCGGCAAGCAGTGCGCTCTTCTGGCCCCCACCACTCTGCTGGCCTGGCAGCACTACAACACCCTGCTCTCCCGCATGGAGGCCTTTCCGGTGAAGATCGGGATGCTCTCCCGCTTCCGTACCGCAAAACAGCAAAAGGAGACCCTGCGGGGCCTGCAGTCCGGCAGCGTGGACATCGTAGTGGGCACCCACCGCCTGCTCTCCAAGGATGTGCGCTTCCACGACCTGGGCCTTGTCATCATCGATGAGGAGCAGCGGTTCGGCGTGAAGCACAAGGAGAAGCTGAAGGAAAACTTCATCGGCGTGGATATGCTGACCCTCTCGGCCACGCCCATCCCCCGCACCCTGAACATGGCCATGAGCGGCATCCGCGACCTGTCCACCATCGAGCAGCCGCCCATTGAGCGCCAGCCCGTGGAGACCTTTGTGCTGGAGTACAACGATGTCATCCTTGCCGAAGCCATGAAGAAGGAGCTGGCCCGGGGCGGTCAGGTGTACTACCTGCACAACCGGGTGGACAACATCGAGTCCACCGCCGCCCATGTCAGCCAGCTGGTTCCCGGTGCCCGGGTGGGCATTGCCCACGGCAAGATGACCGAGGAGGAGCTGAACCCGGTCTGGCAGCATCTGCTCAACGGCGAGATCGACATTCTGGTCTGCACCACCCTGATCGAAACGGGCATCGATGTGCGCAACTGCAACACCCTTATCATTGAGGATGCCGACCGGATGGGCCTTGCCCAGCTGTACCAGATCCGGGGCCGGGTGGGCCGCTCCGGCCGCAAGGCCTACGCCTACTTCACCTTCCGGCGGGACAAGACCCTGACCGACATCGCCCAGAAGCGGCTTTCCGCCATCCGGGAGTTCACGGCCTTCGGCTCCGGCTTCCGCATCGCCATGCGCGATCTCCAGATCCGCGGCGCGGGCAGTCTGCTGGGCCACAGCCAACACGGCCACATGGAGGCCGTGGGCTACGACCTCTATGTAAAGATGCTGGGGCAGGCCATCGCCCGGGCCAAGGGCGAGCCGGTGCAGCGCGACAAGAGCGAGTGCCTGATCGACCTGCGGGTGGATGCCTACATCCCCGAAACGTACATTGCCGACGGGCCGGGCCGCATTGAAGCCTACAAGCGGATCGCCGCCATCCAGACCCCAGAGGATGCCGCCGATGTGCTGGACGAGCTCATCGACCGCTACGGCGACCCGCCGCCCTCGGTCAGCGATCTGGTCAATGTCTCGCTGGCGCGGGTGCAGGCCACCGCTGTGGGCGTGTACGAGGTGACCCAGAAGAAGGACACTCTGGTGCTGCAGGTAGAGCAGCTGGATCTCCGGATGATCCAGGGCCTGCTGGTGGCCTTCAACGGCCGCGTTGTCACCGGGGCCGGCGCAAAGCCCTACCTCTCCGTCACCCTGCAAAAAGAGGAAAAGCCGCTGGAATTGCTGCAAAGCATCCTCCGAGCGATGCAGGATATTTTGAAAGATTAACGGCCTCACCCTCTCAGTCAAAGCCAATAGGCTTTGCCAGCTCCCCCAAAGGGGGAGCCTCTGGCGGCTCCCCAAGACCTTGCGGGGAATTGCCAAAGCCTCTCCCCTTGGGAGAGGTGGCAGCGCGCTTGCGCTGACGGAGAGGGCGGGCGACCCGAACGACAGGAGCATAACGATGAAAAAGAAACTGATCGCACTTCTTGCCGCCGTGGCAATGGTATTTTCCCTTGCCGCCTGCGGCTCCACCCCGGATTCGGTGGGCACCATCGGCACGGTGGACATCACCTCGGGCCTGTATCTGCTGGCCCAGTACGACGCTTACCAGAAGGCCGCCGATCTGGCCTCCTCGGAGCAGGATGCCACCGATGTGAAGGCCTTTTTGAAGCAGACCATCACCGTGGATGCCGACAACGGCGAGACCGCTACCGTCAGCGACTATGTGAGCCAGAAAACCATGGAGAACCTTGAGACCTACGCCGCCATCGAGACCCGCTTCGAGGAGCTGGGCGGCCAGCTGACCGCAGAAGAGGAAGCACAGGCCGACAGCTACGCCTCCCAGCTGATGGAGCAGTACGGCGACACCTACAAGGCCAACGGCATCGGCCTGAACACCGTCCAGCGGTTTGAGCGCATCCTCATCAAGAGCAGCGACCTGCTGGAGCTGGTCTACGGCGTGGACGGCGAGACCCCGGTGTCGGATGCCGACCTGACCAGCCATCTGGAGAACAACATGTATGAGCTGGCCTATTACACCATCCCGCTCTACAACACCAGCACCTATGCCTCTGCCGATGACGACCAGATCACCCAGATGCTGGCCCTGACCCAGGCTGCTGTGGACCAGACCAATGCCTACGCTGCTTCCTTGACCGGCCTGAGCGATTCCGATTTCAGCAGCGCCCTGCTGGGCTACTTCTCCAGCGTGGTGACCTCCGCTCTGCCGGAGGTCTACGCCGTGCTGGGCTCCACCTATTCCTCCGATTCCAATGCACCTTCTCTGGAGCTCATCGGGGACAGCACCGTGACCTCTGCCTTTACCGCAGAGGGTGCCGCCGACACCATCCGGGGCCTGTCCATCGGGCAGGCAGCGGCTGTGAAGTACAACAGCTACGCCCTGATGGCCGCCCTGCGGCTCGACCCGCTGAGCCTGAAGGCGCTGGACGACCTGCGCGGACAGGTGCTCAACGATATGAAGGGGGAGGAGCTCTCCGAGGCGCTGACCGCCTACGGCGCTTCTCTGGAGCACAACCTGAGCAGCTCCGCCATGAACAGGATGCCCGCTTCCAAGATCGTAAACAGCAGCACCAACTAAGTTTTTATTTCTATGCAAAAAGGCTGTTGCCTAAACTCCTTCCGTCATCGCTGACGCGATGCCACCTCCCTCTGAGAGGGAGGCTTTCACAGTTCACCGTTACGCCAAGGCTCCCTCCGAGAGGGAGCTGGCACGGCGAAGCCGTGACTGAGGGAGTTACAGGGTAACAGCCTTCTATTTTTATTCTACGATCTTCTCAAACGCCGCTTCCAGCGCCTGGTTCACGGCACGCACAGCGGCGGGGTCGGGCTTGATGGCGGCGCGGTCGTAGGTAAACAGGCCGTTCACCTCGTCCTCCACATCGCTCACCTGGGTGTACACCAGGGCCGAAAGCCCCTTTTTCAGCTGGGGGAGCACCGTTTCCAATTGCAGCTTTTTCCAGCGGGCGGTCAGCTCGGCCCGGTTCTTTGCCGTGCCGTAGCCGTACGCCCTGCGGGGCGGCTCGTGGCCGGGCATGGGCCAGGCAATGCCGCCGTATTCGCTCAGGGCCACCGCCCGGCTCCGGGGCCTGACCCGGAGCGGGTAGAAATAGTTGTGCAGGGAATCCACATCTCCCCCGCCCTGATCGTACCAGCCGCTGGCCTCGTCCACAAGGCGGGTATCGTCCAGCCTGCGGACGGCCTCCACGGCCCCGGCGGCATCGAACTGCCCCCACCCCTCATTGAAGGGCACCCAGCAGCCCACGCAGGGGTGGCACTGCAGGGCCTTTACCGTGGCTTCCAGCTCCCGGGCATATTCTTCCCTGCCCGCTTCCGTTTTGCGGCCCAGCAGGCCCCAAAGGGGCCTTGCGTCGGGCAGGCGGCGGAGCAGCGGCTGGAACACGTTGGTCAGGTAGGTCACGAACCAGAGCTTGTAGGGCCCGCCGCCGTTCACCATGTCCTGCCAGACGATGAGGCCCAGCTTATCGCAGTGGTAATACCAGCGCTGCGGCTCGATCTTGGCGTGCTTGCGCAGAAGGTTGAAGCCCAGCTCTTTTATGGTCTGCAGTTCCCGCACCACAGCCCCATCACCGGGCGGGGTGTACAGACCCTCGGGCCAGTAGCCCTGATCCAGCAGGCCGTTGAGCAGGATGGGCCTGCCGTTCAGGCAGAAGCGCATGATCCCGTGGGCATCCGGCGCACAGCTCCACTTGCGCAGGGCAAAGTAGCTGTGCACGGTGTCAAGCTGCTCCTCCTCTCCCTGCGTGGTGCCCACGGTCAGGTCATACAAAAACGGCGTATCCGGGCTCCACGGGAAGAAATGCTCCTCCGGGATGTGCAGGGTCACCGCACCGTCCCGGTCGGCCTCGTCGCTGCCCCAGTCCTCGGCAACGGTCACGCCCCCGGCCCGCACCACGGCCCACAGGTTCGCCGCCCCGCCGGGCAGGGAAGTATGGGCTTTCACGGTCACGGTGCGGGCATCATAGTCCGGGGTGGCGGTCAGCTCCGTGATGTAGTTTTCCGGCACTCGCTCCAGCCAGACGGTCTGCCAGATGCCGCTCTGGGCCGGGTAGAACATCCCGCCGGGCCGGAGGGTCTGCTTGCCCCGGGCCTGCACGCCGGTGCCGGTGGGGTCCTGCACCGCCACCCAGAGCCGGTCATGGCCGGCAGGGTTCAGCGCATCGGTGATATCCAGCGCAAAGGGCCAGTAGCCGCCCCGGTGGCCCCCCACCAGATGGCCGTTGACCTGCACGGCACAGGCATAGTCCACGGCCCCGAAGTGGAGCAGCACCCGCCCGCCGGTGCCCGCCGGGGGCACAAAGCTCCGGTGGTAGTGGAGCCACGCCCCGGGCTGCAGGGTGCGCCCCACGCCGGAGGCTTTCGTCTCCGGGGAGTAGGGCACCAGAATGTCGCCGTCCCACTTTGCGGGCAGCCCGGCAGAGCCGGTGATGGCGTACTGCCACAGGCCGTTCAGGTTCTCGTAGCTGTCCCGCCGCAGGGCCGGGCGGGGGTATTCGGGCAGAGGATGATGCTGCATACTGTCACCGCCTTTTCTGCTCCCATTGTAGCACAGGCCAACCGCCTTGTATAGCGCAAAAAGCCCCCGCCGCCGGGGTTCCGGGGCAGGGGCTTTGATGCAGTGCTTATGCCAGTTTTGCTTCCAGCCGGGTGCGGATGGCCTGGATGAATTCCTCGCTGTTCACCTGAGTGGGGGTGATGCCCTCCGCCAGGCCGCAGAGGTCTTTGGTCATAATGCCGTCGTTGAGGGTCTGCAGGCTGGCGGCCTCCAGCGCCTCTCCAAACCGGACCAGCGCGGGCAGGTTGTCCAGCTCGCCGCGCTTTTTCAGGGCACCGCTCCAGGCAAAAATGGTGGCCATGGGGTTGGTGGAGGTGGCCTCGCCCTTGAGGTACTTGTAGTAGTGGCGGGTCACGGTGCCGTGGGCGGCCTCATACTCATAGTTGCCGTCCGGGCTGACCAGAACGCTGGTCATCATGGCCAGCGAGCCAAAGGCGGTGGAGACCATATCACTCATCACGTCGCCGTCGTAGTTCTTGCAGGCCCAGACAAAGCCGCCCTCGCTGCGGATGACACGGGCCACGATGTCATCGATCAGGCTGTAGAAATAGGTGATGCCTGCGGCCTCGAACTTTTCCCGGTACTCGGCATCGTACACCTCCTGGAAGATGTCCTTGAAGGTGTGGTCATACTTCTTGGAGATGGTGTCCTTGGCACCGAACCAGAGATCCTGTTTGCTTTCCAGCGCGTAGTTGAAGCAGCTGCGGGCAAAGCTGTAAATGGAGGTGTCCTTGTTGTACTGGCCCTGCAGGACACCGGCACACTCGAAGTTGTAGACCGTGGCGGCCTGCCGGGAGCCGTCGTCGCCGGTGTAGATCAGCTCCGCCCTGCCGGGGCCGGGGATGCGGAACTCGGTGCACTTGTACACGTCGCCGTAGGCGTGGCGGGCAATGGTGATGGGCTTTGTCCAGTTCCTGACCACCGGTTTGATGCTGTCGATCATGATCGGCGCGCGGAACACGGTGCCGTCCAGCACGGCGCGGATGGTGCCGTTGGGGCTCTTCCACATCTGGTGCAGGTGGTATTCCTCCACGCGCTGGGCGTTGGGGGTGATGGTGGCACACTTGACCGCCACGCCATACTTTTTGTTGGCGAGGGCTGCATCCAGGGTCACCTGATCCTGGGTGGCATCCCGGTTGGGCAGGCCCAGATCGTAGTACTCGGTCTTCAGATCCACAAAGGGCAGGATGAGCTCCTCCTTGATGATCTTCCAGAGCACACGGGTCATCTCGTCGCCATCCATCTCCACCAGCGGCGTGGTCATCTTGATCTTTTCCATAACAGTTTCCCTTTCCTCTGTTTCAAAAAATACTGTGACCCCGGCGGCACTGCCAGATGCTCTGCCGGGAGGTTCGGCTTTATCGATACGCGGCCGCCAGCTTTTCCAGCGCGGGCAGGCTGCGCTTTACCTTTTCGGTGTCGATGCAGTAGGCAAGGCGGACATAGCCCGTTACGCCAAAGGTATCGCTGGGCACCAGCAGCAGGTCAAATTCCCGGGCCCTGCGGCAGAAGGCGTTGGCATCCTCCTCCAGCGCCCTGGGAAAGAGATAGAAGGTGCCGCCGGGCCGCTCCACCTCAAAGCCCAGCGCTTTCAGCTTGTTGTAAAGCAGATCCATATTGGTCTCGTAGACACTCAGGTCGCTGGTCACATCCAGGCAGCGGCTCACGGCGCGCTGGATGATGCTGGGCGGGCAGTTGTGGCCGGTAAAGCGGGAGATCTGGGCCATCATATCCACCAGCACCTCCTCGCCCTCGCAGCCGGGGCGCACGGCCACGTAGCCCAGGCGCTCGCCGGGCAGGCTCAGGCTCTTGGAGAAGGAGAAGCAGGTCAGGGTGTGGGGGTAGAACGCCGCCGGGTAGGGCACAGCCCTGCCATCAAAGGCGATATCCCGGTAGGGCTCGTCGCTGACAAGGAAGATGTTGTGGCCGTAGGCCCTGCTCTTCTCGGTCAGGATCTCCGCCAGCCGGGTCAGGGTGTCGGCAGAGTAGACCACACCGGTGGGGTTATTGGGGGTGTTGATGAGGACGCAGGTGACCTTCTCGGTCAGCATCTGCTCAAAAGCCTCCAGATTGGGCTGGAAAGCCGGGGCCTGGGGCGGCACCACCCTGAGATGGGCACCGGTGCCCTCCACATAGGGGCCGTACTCCGGGAAGTAGGGGGCAAAGGTCAGCACCTCATCCCCGGGCCGGGTCACGGCGCGCAGGGCGTGGGCAATGGCACCCGCCGCGCCCGTGGTGGGAAAGATATCCTTCTGCGCATAGGGCAGGCCGAAGGTCCTGTTCAGGTGGGCCGCCACGGCGGTGCGGAACTCCGGGTCGCCCTGGCTGGGGCAGTAGCCGTGCAGGGCCACCGGGTCCTCCTGTGCCAGCAGCTCCTGCATGGCGGCGGTGAACTGCTCCGGGCAGGGCACGCTGGGGTTGCCCAGCGAGTAATCAAACACGTTCTCGTAACCGATCTGGGCCGCGCGCTGCTTGCCGTACATAAAGGTCTCGCGGATGACGCTCTTGTGGGCCAGCATCCCGCGGTAAGTTTCGTTCAGCATAAGTTCCTTCCCCTCTGAAACACAAATTTATTTTTCGTGGGCAGCAGACGCATAGCTCTGCTCTACTTTCACCACACAGCTGTATTTCGGGTCCTGCTCATGGACGAACTGGCACATGGCGGCCAGCATCTCGTCCTTGTTCCCGGTATAGCCCGCCGGGAACTCCAGATCGAACAGGACATTCGTATGGGTATCCCCCGGCACGATGCGCAGGTCGTGGATCGAAAGGCAGGGGTCGAGCTGGCGGGCCTTTTCCATCAGGCGGGTGCGCAGCACGCCCACCGCCGCATCGGTGGTGACGATGGGGTCATAGTGGATGGTCACCTGCAGGCCGTCCCGCTTTATAAAATCGTTCTCGATGTTGTCGATGACATCGTGGGCCTTGAGCGGGTCGGTCTCTGCCGGGAACTCGATGTGGAGGGATGCGAACTGATGCCCCGGGCCGTAATCGTGCACCATGAGGTCGTGCATCCCCAGCACGCCGGGGTAGCCCATGACCGTCTGCTCAATGTGCTCCACCAGCTCCGGGCTGGGGCTCTCGCCCAGCAGGGGGCTCAGGGTGTCCATGACCAGCCCCCAGCCCGACCAGAGGATGAAGGCTGCCACGGCCACGCCCATGATGCCGTCCAGCCGCGCCCAGCCCGTCAGGCTGCAGACCACGGTGGAGATCAGCACCGCGCCGGTGGTCAGCACGTCATTGCGGCTGTCGGCGGCGGTGGCCATCAGGGTCTCGGAGCCGATGGTGCGGCCGATGGTGCGGTTGAAGCCGCTCATCCAGAGCTTGACGAGGATGGATGCGGCCAGCACCCCCACGCTCAGCCAGCTGAACACCACGGGGGTGGGGTGGAACGCCTTGACCACCGATTCCTTGAGCAGGGAAAAGCCGATGCCCAGGATGGTCACACTGACCACCAGACCGGCCAGATATTCATAGCGGGCGTGGCCGTAGGGATGCTCGGCATCCGGGGCCTTGGCGGCCAGCCGGAAGCCGATGAGGCTGACCACGTTGGACGAAGCGTCCGAGAGGTTGTTCAACGCATCCGCCATGATGGCGATGGAGCCGAACAGGGTGCCTGCCAGCAGCTTGCCCAGGCAGAGCAGCAGGTTGCAGGCCATGCCCACACCGCTGGCAAGGTTGCCGTAGGCCGTGCGGGTGGCAGGGTTCTGGGTATCATTGGGATGCCGGATGAACCGGCGGATCAGGAATTGCGTCATATCTATCTTTCATCTCCAGAAGTGCGTTCAAAAAATACGACTTAGGTATAGTATAGCACCCAGCTTTACCGTTGTGAAGCGTTCACCCATGAAACTGCGGCTTGTCAGGCAGCAGTTTTGTGAATTTGCTTCTTGTTGCAATCAAAAAAGAGCTGCCACGCGCGCCCCTTGCCAACACTTCGGTTGGCACAGAGCGCCGCAGCAGCCCCTTTTACAGTTCCGTCAGGGGAACTCAGACATTCTTGGCAGAGGGCTTGCTCAGATCCACGCCGCGGATGATCTTGCGCACGGGCAGGATGCTCTTGGCGTTCATGGACAGCTCGTCCACGCCCATCCGCAGGAAGGTCTCGGTGAGGGCGGTATCCGCGCCCAGCTCACCGCAGATGCCCACCCAGATGCCGTGGCGGTGGCCCGCCTCAATGGTCATCCGGATGGCCTTCAGCACAGCGGGGTGGTGGGGATCAAAGAAGGGCTCCAGCTTGGCGTTCTGGCGGTCCAGCGCGCAGGTGTACTGGGTCAGGTCGTTGGTGCCAATGGAGAAGAAATCGCACTCCTGAGCCAGATCGTCCGCCACCAGAACCGCGGCGGGGGTCTCGATCATGGTGCCCACCTCGATCTTGTCGCTGAACTTCTTGCCCTCGGCGGTCAGCTCCGCCTTGCACTCCTCCAGCACGGCCTTGGCATCCTGCAGCTCCCGCAGGCTGGTGATCATGGGGAACATGATGCTCATGTTGCCGTAGGCAGAAGCGCGCAGCAGGGCTCGCAGCTGGGTCTTGAAGAAATCCTTGCGGGTCAGGCAGATGCGGATGGCGCGGTAGCCCAGCGCGGGGTTTGCCTCGTGGTCCAGCTTCATGTAGTCCACGGTCTTGTCCGCGCCGATATCACAGGTGCGCACGACCACCTTTTTGGGGGCCAGGCTCTCCAGCACCTGCTTGTAGGCCTCGAACTGGTATTCCTCGGTGGGGTAATCCGTGCAGTTCAAGTAGACGAATTCGGTGCGGAACAGGCCCACGCCGCCCGCGTCGTTCTGCTGGACCGCACCCACATCGCTCATGCCGCCGATGTTGGCAAAGACCTGCACGGTCTTGCCGTCCAGCGTGGTGTTGGGCTTGCCCTTGAGCTCGGCCAGCAGGGCCAGCTTCTTCTGGTCCTCCTGCTGGCGCTTTTTCAGGCTCTCCAGCAGATCGGGGGTGGGGTCCACATACACGCAGGCGTTGTAGCCGTCCACCACAGCCATCTTGCCGTCCCAATCTTCCTGGATCTCCTTGCACTGGATCAGGGCGGGAATGTTCATGCTGCGGGCCAGGATGGCGGTGTGGCTGTTGGAGCTGCCCTCCCGGGTGATGAAGCCCAGCAGCAGGCTCTTGTCCATCCGCACCGTCTCCGAGGGTGCCAGATCTTCTGCCACCAGAATGCTGGGCTCCGTGCCCTGCAGGGTGGCATTGTCCACGCCCTGCAGGATGTCCAGCATGGCTTGGGCAATGTCGATGACATCGGCGCTGCGAGCCTGTAAATAGGGGTCGTCCATGGCGGCAAACACGGCGGCCTGGTTGTCGCCCGCTTTCTTGACGGCATACTCCGCACACATGTGCTGGCCGTTGATGATCTCCTTGATGGCATCCACAAAGTCATCGTCATCCAGCATCATGGCATGGATGTTGAACACCTCGGCAATGTCCTCGCCTGCCTCGGCCAGTGCCTTTTCATACAGGGCAGTCTGCTGATCAATGGCTTTGGCCCGGGCCTCTTCAAAGCGGGCTTCCTCTGCCGCCGTGTCCGCGACCTGGGCGGTGGAGATCACGGTATCTTTTTTCTTGTAAATTTTCAGCTTGCCGATGGCAATGCCGTTCAGGATGCTTTTACCGGTTCCTACCTGCATCGTTCTCTCTCCTTTGTTGAGAATTTAGTGCGAAAAAGCCCCCGCAGGGTCTCCCGCAAGGGCTTTTGTCCGCAGATACAAAGATCAGACGTTCTCGGTCAGGAACTTCTGAATGGCCTCGGCAGCGGCGGCCTCATCGTCGCCCTCCACCTTCACGGTCACGGTGTCGCCCTGCTTGACACCCATGCCCATCAGAGCCATCAGTTTGCGCAGGTCGCAGCTCTTGCCGTCCTTTTCCAGGGTAGCGGTGCTGGCAAAGCCCTTGGCCACCTTCACGAGCAGACCGGCCGGACGAGCGTGGATGCCGCATGCATCCTTAACAGTATACTGGAATTCCTTCATGATCATTTTCTCCTTACTTCATCCCGTTTCAGATCCGGACGGTCCTGCCACTCCGGACGCAGCCGATTTTGCTGCGGGATGCTACTATTATTATAAACCCGCTTCGTTATTTTTTCATCATTTCATATTGCTGATTTTTGGCCAAAAATTTTGGTGCTATTGAACAGAAGTTTTACTATCATTTTTCCACCGGATTCATTCGACAGGGTACCCCTCGGCATCCAGGGGCAGGTCGGTGTACTGCGCCTCCTCGGGCACCACGGAGTCCGGCTCCCCGCTGGTCTGCTGGCTCTGCCCGGCCGCGCCCAGCTCCTCATCATGGCGCTCTCCCCAGTCGCCGCTGTAATCCTCACCGGACACCTGCTGGGCATCCTGCTGCTCAGCCTGCGCCATTGCGGTCTGGGCATCCTTCAGGCCGATCACCGTGCCCGACGGCTTTTCCAGCAGGTAGGCCCCCACAGCCTTTTTGCGGTAGACCAGCAGCACGCCGTAGCGGCTGGTCTCTCCGCTGCTGGCCGCCGGGATCAGGGCGGTCCACTTTTCCACGGTTTTCCCTTTGTAGCGGGTAAGATCCATTCCGCTTTGCTGTACCACCCCGTTGAAGGCCGAGAAGCTGTCGTCCCACTTGCGGGGGATCTTGACCTTATCCGCCGTGATGGACGTGCCGTCCACATCCAGCCCGTAGCCCGTGAACCATGTCTGGATGTCCTGCGCACTCTCGATCCGGTTCACCCCGGCCGCTGCCGCCACCGTGCGGGTGCTGATGTACCGCCCCAGAAAGGCGCTGAAGATCACCAGCGCACAGCAGAGCGCACCGGCCCCCACCTTTTTCAAGCTCGTCTTGTTCAGCGTTACCACAAACATGCCGTTCCCTCCCACCCGTTTTGTTCTGAAAAGAATATATGGGGCGGGCAGAGGAATTATAACCGCGCTGCGGCAGATCCACTTTCCTGCGCAGAAGTCATTTGAAAAAGTTGTTTCTTCTGCTAAAAAGTCGCTTGAAAAAGTTGCAATCCTCGCAAAGAAGTCCCTTGAAAAAGTTATCTATATCTTTTATAATAGATGCAGCATCATTTATTTTCGGGAGAGTGAAACGGTATGTTAAGGCGAAAGATCACAGACCAGCTGCTTGCATGGAAAAACACGCCCGGCCGGAAGCCGCTTATCATCAAGGGCTGCCGTCAGTGCGGCAAGACCTTTTCTGTATTGGAATTTGCCAGAAAGAATTACAAACACACAGTGTACCTCAACTTCTTCGAGAATCCGGATTATGCTTCTGTCTTTTCCGGTTCTCTGGAGATCGACAACATCGTGATGATGCTCTCTGCCCTTCTTGGCAAGGATGCCGTTTTTGAGCCGGGCCAGACGATCCTGATCCTGGACGAGATCCAGGATTGCCCGGAAGCCCGGACGGCCCTGAAATTTTTCCGCATCGACGGCCGCTATGACGTGATCGGCACCGGCTCCCTGTTGGGCGTAAAGGGCTACGGCAAGGAGCCAAGATCCGTTCCTGTCGGATCGGAGACGGTTCTTGAAATGTATCCACTGGATTTTGAAGAATTCTTATGGGCCAATGACATCACCGAACCTGTCATTGCGCTGCTGCAAAGGTCTCTGGACTCCGGTTCTCCTGTGCCGGAAGCGCTGCACAACCGGATGCGGCAGCTTTTGCTCCAATATACCGTTGTGGGAGGAATGCCGGATGCTGTCCAGACCTTTGTGACCAGCAGGCAGATGGATGAGGTCCTGCGTATCCAGCGGGACATCGTTCGTTCCTATGAGGACGACATGGTAAAGTACGCGGAGAAAAAGGATAAGTCCCGCATCAAGGAGTGTTTCCAGTCCATTCCCCGCCAGCTTGCCAAGGAAAACAAAAAATTCCAGTATTCCGTTGTAAAAAAAGGCTCCACCTCCGCAAAATATGCCGGAAGCCTGCAATGGATCGAGGATGCTGGCATCATCACACGGTGCCACAATCTGTCCATTACCGAGCTGCCTCTGGATGGGAACGCGGAAGAGGATACCTTTAAGGTCTATATGTGCGACACCGGCCTGTTCGTCAGCATGCTGGAGGACGGAACGCAGTTTGACATCCTGCAAGGCGACCTCTATGGCTACAAAGGCGCTATCTTTGAAAACCTGATTGCCGATATCTTCACCAAGATGGGGCGCAAGCTCTACTATTTCCACAAGGATTCCGGCCTCGAGGTGGATTTTGTGATCCGTTATCAGGGGGAATGCACCCTTGTAGAGGTAAAGGCCCGCTCCGGAAATGTCAAAAGCACAAAGACGATCCTCAACCACCCTGAAAAATATCATGTATCCCATGCGATCAAGCTCGGGGACTATAATATCGGGAAAAACGGGCCGCTCCTGACCCTTCCACTCTATATGGCCTTTCTGCTGCGCAGCTGCTGACCTGTACACCACCAAAAGAGCCCCCGCCGGAATAGTGAACTGCACCCCATTTGTTAGACAGTATGGTATACTGTTTAGGAAATGGGGTG
>OGGE01000444.1_pt1 | contig 34308 bp, 50 predicted proteins | sample 1571121 | NCBI WGS metagenome assembly OGGE01 (sample SAMEA2581959, study PRJEB24529) | metagenome | biome: Human gut stool | place: China | collected 2011
TAAAAATTCAATCGGATCTTTTTTCTTGTTATCTTCTTTATTTGTTTGGTATGATGATAATACTTTACTAAAATAAAAATCTATCCATTTTTGTTTTATATCTATTAATTCTTTTCTATTTTCTATATAAGTATTAAATAAATTATAAAACTTAGATATATTATAAGCTATATCTTCATCTTTTAGTCTATTGATATCTTTAATATATCCTTCTAAAATAATTAATTTATTAACTTTTATAAGATATGGTTCATTTAATTGAGTAATATATTTTCCATCCCATTTTTTTATTGGATTTTTCTTATAACAATCATTTATACAATATATGATTTCGTTCATTATTGCTTTAGCCATACTAGATACATATCTTTTTTCTTGGTTTTCTTTTAAAGCTAAATCATAAATAGATTTTGTAATAAGACCAATAAGAAATATTATCGCGTTAATAACTGCGCTCATAAATCCTATATTAATAAAATTTGAACTTAGAACTAAATAAATAAGAACTAATATAAGTCCACATAACATCAATATCTTAATAATCATTATATAAAAACATCCTTTTAATATATTATTTATTTTTATGATCTCTTTTATCAATTTGCTCTTTAATTGATGGAGGTAATGTATTATACATATTATTAATAGAATTGGGAACTGTTATCATATGGTAAACTATCCAATTCATTATTTCAAATAAAGTTTTGGCAGTATCATCATTATCGTTAAAATCGATTGTACCTGGATGAACTGCTTGATTACCTATATATCGGATAGTATCAGCAGCTTGTTGAACTATTTCAGGTAATCCTTTTTTTACTAAATTGCCAATGTCATTATTAATATTATCTCCTTTTTCACCAAGTTCTTTTAATAGCATTTGTAATGCTAGTCTTAATAAAGCAGCTGATGAACGAGGAGATAATGAATAAATACTGGCAGCTTCATTATATATTTCAGCTATATCTTTTGGCATGTCATCATTAGGTGAAGGTATGCTAGATACAGATGGATAAATTAACTTTTCATTTAACCATAATGATGTTTGATTGCAATATTGACAACATGAAACATATAATGAACCAGATTTTCTAGTTGTTGAATGATAATATTCTGAATTTAAACCTGTTATATCTGCATAAGAATCATACGTTTCATGTAAAATTTCTTGCCATATCTGATGAGCATATACTCCGCATATAGGACAAGTAAATTTATTTAATTTAAATTGTGGAATATATTGTTTATTCATATAAAAATTTCTCCTATTTTTATTTAGGCTCTTTTAATAAAAAGTGTACGATAAATTTGCAACAAAAAGGTTGATATTATTGGATTTTTAGTAATTTGTAATAAAAGATGTACGATAAAGTGTACAATAAGTGTATGATAAAAAGTTTGTACTATTACATTTTTTAGTTTGTACTATTATGTTTTTAACAGAATGTATATACTAGTATCTCTTTCATTAAAAGATAATTATATTATGTTGTAAAAGAAGAATAGAATTAGACTTTATTAATCTATATAAAAGTAATGTTTTATATAAAAAGTGTTAATAGAAAGAAGTCTTAATAATAAAAAACTTTTTCCTTTATTATTTTTAACTAGTTTATTCTTATTTTCTTTTCCAGAAATCATCACTGGTAATTATTAGATTGCCTTTTCGTCTGACTTAGGTTCTTTTGTAGGTACAAAACGTTCTAGCATAGTATCTATGATTTGTTTATCTTCAGCTTTTAATTGCCGATATTTCTTTATAAGTATTTGTTCATCATCATTTATATGATATGAATTAGTATTAGACTTTTGTATATAATCATCTATAGTATTAGGAATATTTGTTAATCCTAATAAATAATCTATTGAAACATTAAAATATTGTGATATATGTTTTAATAAATTTTCATCAGGAAAACGTCTGCCTTGTTCATACATTCCAATAGTGCTAGCTGATATATTTAAAAATTTACTTAATTGAGCTTGTGTAAGATTTTTTTGTTCTCGTAATTCTTTTAATCGTTTCATAAATTTTCCCCTTGCTTAATTATACAACACAAAAAGTGTAGTGTAATTATGTACTGCAATATGTGTATACTAAAAATAAAAAAGCTTGACTTCACACAAACTGTGTAGTATATTATGGATATGAGATACACAAAACGTGTTGAAAGAGAGATGATGTTACTTATTATGAAGTGTTTAGCGATGTTTAGAAAAAGTAAAGGATATACGACTAAAGACATGGCAGAATATATAGGTGTATCCCAATCTTTATATGAAAAAATTGAATTTGGAGCTAGATTACCTAGTCGTTCATTTTTAAAGAAATTCAAAGAAAAATATCCTGATTTTGATATGAATATTTTTTTTGAAGAATTAACACACGAAACGTGTGATTAGTGCTTAAATTATCATAATTATAATACTTTGAAAGGAGGTGAGATATATGCAGACTTATTTCCATGTTTTTATTAAAGAATGTAGATTAAATGCAGGTTTATCTAAGATAAAATCAGCTAGATTACTAAATGTTAGTGAACGTAGTTTATCTGATTATGAGAGTGGAAAAACTGCTGTAGATGATGCTTTGGCGGTTAAGATGGCACAAATATATAATTGCCCTGCTATCATCTATTGTTGGACTCAAGATAATGCTTGTGGCAGGCTGTGGTTATCGAAATTAGATGATAAATGTTTATCACAAAATATTTTATGTAATTTCAGTAGTATTGAAACTATGCAAAATGAGTTTTTGCCAAAGCTTATCAGAATTGGTCAAGATAACAAAATTGATGAGCAAGAAAGAAATATCTTCATCAAGATAAAAGAGCATGGTCTGAAACCGCTGATGAAAAGCACCATTGCCTTATTGTTTTCAAAAAACAAAAAGAGCCGACCTGCAAAAGCAAGCCAGCTCTGAAATCAACCTAAAAATATTGTAACAAAAAATCTATTATAAGTAAATGCTTATATTACACACAATTACAGACCTTAGCAGTGGGAAGGTTAAACTGCTACTTTTTTTAGAAAAGAAAGGATATACGATTTTGAATACAGATAATAATGATAAAAATATTGATATAAGATTAGAAATTAAAATTAATAGTTATACTGATTTAAAACGAGCTGTAAAAAATTTAAATGAAATACAAAAAGAGTACAGCTGCAACTGTACTCTTTTTGCAAAAACAATTTCTAGTGTAATTAGAGATTAATTAGCATAAAAACGAACATATTCAATATCTGTGCCATTAACACAAAGAATTTCACTACCAACAAAAATATAATGTGTATCCAAAAAGACTAAATTTGTAAAATCATCATACACATTAAAATCGTCATTATTTAATTCTTTGACTACTCTTACATCGTTGATTAAAATAGTATGTTCGATATTTCTAAATTTAATTTCTGCAGCCATATTATAATCACCTCCTTTTATTTATAGATGATTATAACACAAATTAAAAGTAATACCTAAAGTTATACTAAGAATTAAGACTATATATAAAAAATTTTTTGATATTTTAAATGAGATAATAGCCGAAGAAATTACCAGTACAAATAATAAAACATATACATCAAAAAGATATTTTTAGTTTAGGTAAAAATAATTAACGTCTAGAAATAGTTTTTAATAATAGCAAAACAACAAATGAATAGAAATATTAAATAGAATTGGAGGGATACTATGGATTGGAAGCTGGAATATGAGCTTACTCGCAGAAATATAGTTTCATCTATTGAAAGTTTAAGAATAACACTTACTGCACAAGAAAATTTCTTGAAAATTCTTGATAGAAATTATAATGAACGCAAAGAAATAGAAGCTTTGAAAATAGAGAAACAAAAACCTTATACAGTCCAGCAAGTAGCGGAACAATTAAATGTAGATAGGCAAACTATTTATAAAGCTATAAAAGATGGAATATTAAAAGCTCGTCATATACGAGGTTCAATTCGCATCTATCCAGAGGATTTGAATAACTATATCAATCAATGTTGAATTCTTAATAGAGGTGATATTTATGAATTTATATTATTTTACTTTTGGAGCAAAACAAGAATTTGAAGGTTATGTTCAACCAGTAGTGGCTTCTGAATATGATATAGCAAGAAAATTGATGCTAAATAAATATGGCACTAATTGGTTTATGCAGTATAGTGCAAATGAATGGGAATTTGTAAAGTTAAATTGTGCATTAAAAGGTATTCCCTTTGACAGAGAATTACCACCAATAATAGAAGATAGGTATAAACCAAAAAGATATATATATTGATAAATAATAAAGGAGAGTAATGACTAATGGCAGTTAAATATACTGATGGTAAAAATATATATTATGTATCAGGAATATTAGGTGAAAATAATTTTGCAGTTTGCAAGAAAGCCATTAATTCTAAATCTATTGGTCATCATAAATATAAAAGCAGTGCTAATAAAACTGTTCATACAGCAGGTGAAGCACAAGATTATTTAGATAGAATTGCCGAGAAAAAAGGTGGGGACGAATATTAAAATAGAGGTGATATTTATGAAATGGTTTAGATATCATAGGATTTTTGCTGGTCTTGTTGTTGGCGGTATAGCTGTATTGAGTATTGGTGCAATAGATAATACAAAAGCACCGCCAACAGAGAACATATATATAGTCCAAAAAGGTGATAATCTTTGGCGGATAGCGAGTCAATATTGTTCTGATGAAGACAATATTCAAGAATTTATTTATGAAATAAAAAAAGATAATCCTCATATAGAAAATTATCTTCAAGTAGGGCAAAAAATAGTTATAAAAAAAGAATTAGTCGATACCGGCATATCAACTAATTCACAAAAACATAAATATTAACTTTATGTTTATATTTTACCATACCTTGAAATAAATTACTAACGAGTAAATGCGAGAAAATACGACTTAGTACGAGGAAATTCAAGAAAATTCGAGTTGCTACGAGAAAATGCAACATAATACGAGAAACTTCGAGAAAATACGAGTAAAAAAATGAAATTAAGTAGAGAACAAGCATTAATTTTAGCAGAGTTAAAAACTTCAGGAGCAATAAAATCATTACGAGGTTTAACTACTGTAGAGTTAAATAAGAAAATACCTGGAAATATAAAGCAAAGTATTATTTATCGCAATGCTTTAAAATTGCGTGATATGGGCTTGATCGAGAATGGCATCAAGGTAGGAAAATCACACAGTTATTATATAACACCAATGGGAATTAATGCTTTAAATGAAGAAAAAAATAAATAATCAAGTAAGTAGGCAGGCAATAGCTTGCCTATTTTTCAAGGAGGACTATGTAATGGAAATTAAAGATAAGATTTTATTTATTGGTGTAGGTCAAGGCGGTGGCAATTTATGTCAAGAATTGGAGCTTAGAGGATACCGCACTTTAGCTATAAATACCAGCAAGGAAGATTTAAATACACTTACAGTGAAGCACAAATATCATATCACTGGTGGTGAAGGTTGCAGTAAAGACCGTAGTATTGGTAGACAATTAATAAGGCAAGACTTCGCCAATATAGCTAAACAAATCAATAATTGTGGAAATGATGTAGAAATTATTATGGTAGGTTATACAACTGGTGGTGGCACAGGGAGCAGTCAAGGCACAGTATTAGTAGATATACTTACAATGCATCCAGAATATAAAGATAAGATTATTTGTAGCGTAGTGATATTACCTTCTAATAAAGAAAGTATACAAGCAAATTCTAATGCTTATTGTTGTTTTAAAGAAATTAGCAATATTCAAAGAGGCGGAGCTTGTTTCGTACTAGATAATAATGAGTTTAAAGATAAATATATGATAAATAAAGAATTTGTCGCTTATTTAGATGAATTTTTGCATATACCAGCTACAGATAAATCTATAAAAGGAAATATTGATTTTTCAGAAATAAAGAAAGTATTATCTGCACATAATATGGCGGTGATGATAGCTGTTCCTGAAGGTGAAAATACAGTGGCTAGATTATTAGATAGTCTACAGAATAATAGTATCTTTGCTAAAAGGGAACAAGATAATATTTTACAATATACAGCTCTTTCACTTGCTGATGAACGACTAAATCCTGAAGAAGTAAATCAAGATTTGCAGAAAGCTATTGGCATACCAATAGATAGTTTTACTACATTTAATAAAAGAAAGAGAAATTTTATCTGTCTAAGTGGTCTTACTTATCCAAAGACACGTTTAGAAGAAATTGAGAATTTAGTAAATAGCAATAAAGATACTGTTTTAAAAATAAAGCAAAATAATCTTGAATTAAATGCAGATATGAGTTTCTTGCAATCTACAATAAAGATAGAAGATGCCTCAATAAAAGAAGATAGTTTGGATAATATTTGGGATAAATACAATCTATAACAGTGAACATATTACGAGTATTTACGAGAAACTTCGAGAAAATTCCACAAAATACAAGAAACTTCGACTTACTACGAGAAAATTCGAGAAAATGCGAGTAAATACGAGAAATAAAAATGAGTACCCAATATCGGGTACTCATATTCTTATACATAAAAAAATCTACTTTGAACTAAACAAAGTAGATAAAATAAAAAGCCATATAAAAAATACAAATTCGCTAATCAAAGTATACCTTTTATGTGGCATAAAGTCAATTTTTTAAGCGTCTACAAAGGCGTATGTAGAGCTTGTTAAAAGTATTATTTAGATGAACAAAAATAATAAAACAATGTGGTGATTTTATGTCTTATGTACAGATGAAAGTATATATGAAAAATAACATAGAGGTATATAAATATTATTCAGGAAAATTGGGGAAGAAAATATATAATGCTCCAGCACAGGGGAAGACTCCAATAAATCAATTAAAATATCAAGACCAAAAGGCAAGCCGTATCTGTGGATGGAAAATAGCAGAGAATTTCGATAAGAATGATTTATGGGTTACATTAAATTATCCAGCAAGACAAGCTATTGAACCACAAAAAGCAAAAGCAGATATAAGTTTATTATTAGTTAATCTTCGTAGAGCATATAAAAAAGCAGGTATGGAACTTAAATATATTTATACTGCTGGAAGAACAAAACGAGGTATGGTCCATTTTCATATGGTAATAAATCGTTTTGATACAGCCATCATTGCTGAACTTTGGCGAAAAATTTCTAATGGCGGAACACATTTTCAACATTTATATACAAATGAATATGGTTATGTGGATTATAAAAAGATAGCAGATTATTTAATCAAAAATAGTCAAGAAACATATTATCGAAAAGATAGAATTCATAAAAAGCGTTTTTGTGCTTCCCTTAATCTTGCTATGCCTGTAGTAGAAAAACGCATCGTAAATGCTAAAACATGGAAAGAAAATCCTATTTCTATTAAAGGTTATTTACTTGATAAAAATAGCATCTACAACGGATATGGTTGGTCAGATAATGGAACTCATTGGGAAGGTTGTCGTATCCAGCGTTATAACTTAATTCATTTGGGCATATTGTGTAATAAAAAACATAGGAAAAAGAAACTCCCCGATATTCCACAAATATTTGATGATAAATCCTGGTATTTGTAATCAAAAATAAAGTAGCTGCATTCATAGACATATATTTATTGTGCCTATTGCAAATAAATAAATAAGGACTGATGACATGAATAAAAGTGATATTAGTAGAAGAAGCAATGCACAAGGAAAAATATTTGAAAATCAGATATATTCCGCATGCTTAGGATACTTATATGAGGGTAGAGCTTGTATTGATAAAATACCTGAACCATTTGGTGTAATCAAAAAAGATTATATTACTGGAGAGTTTTCAGGTAGATTTTTTGCGAAAAAGAAAGCTCAACCAGATTTTCAAGGAACATTAAAAGGTGGAAAATCTATAATTTTTGAAGCCAAATCAACATCAAAAGATAAGATTGCTCTATCTATATTAACCGCTCATCAAGTTGAGTTATTAGAACATCATTATCAATTGGGAGCAATAACCGCCATATGTGTAAATATCAATAATGATTTTTACTTTGTGCCATATGCACTTTGGCGATTATGCAGAGAACAATGGGATAGAAAATATTTCACTAAAGAATATTTAGATGAATTTAAAATCAAGTTTAATGGTGCTGTAAACTTTTTAGATATGGTAAACGGAAAAAAAGTAGAAGATATGACAATCTTTCTAAAAGAATAGGTGATATTATGTGTGAATATACTTGGCTTGATGGAACAATATGGATATGTAGTTTAATAGAAAAGCCATGTCCTTTTGTAAAACCTCAATACAATGATTTATGTATAGAAATGAAAGTACAGCTATGTACTGGCAAATGTGAAAATAAAAAATAATAAAGGAGAATTAAGATATGGATAATATACAAAGTAGAGTAGATAATTGGAGAAAAAAGACTGAAGAAAAAAAGAATAAAAATGAAAAATTTAGTGAACAAGAAGCTAAAATAATTTTAAATGAAGCAATAGATATATCATCTGGTTTAGTAGAAGATATAATTAATGATTGTAAAAAAAGAAATAATGATAGAAAAGAAAATTTTTTACAAGATATATTTAGTAATATAAATAAAAGTTTTAGTGTTTTAAAAGAAGGTTTGAATTATAAAGATAAACTTCATGTACTGGTAATTGATGAAAATAATAATGCATTGAGAGTTTTTTCTAATAATATGAATAAAAATATTTTAAAAGAATTAGGAAGAATAATAGAATGTATGGAGAAACAAAAAGATTTCAAGGTAGAACGATCATATTTAGATGATATAGTGGTGAAAAATTATGAAAGAGTTAATAATTAAAGAGGTAAATTATTTTAGAGGAGAAGTAAAAATTAAATATGAAGAAGGAACATCTAAGAAAACATTAAGTGAAGAAGAACCGCCACGAGATGAACTGATAGAAGTATTAAGGGAATTAAATACAGTAGGTAGTAGATTATTAAAATATCCATTTTCTATAAGAGATAGGATTGTGGTAACAGGGGCAAAATTTATTTATAAAAATAATTGTTTAAAATATGTAATATTAAAAGGATTTTATAAGTTAGATGGTAATCTAATATCACAAAATTTCCCAAAGAGGTTATATAATTCAAATTGCATTTTGGATTATACAGATGATGAAATGATTTTAATTAATCAGTTATTAAGTGAAACAAGAAAATATATTTATGGTGAAAGGAAACAAGTATTACTACCATATATGAATGAAACGACAATGGTAAAATCAGTTAAGCAAAATATATCTATGATAAATTAGTGAGGTAAAATAATGGCATTAACAAAAGCAGATATAAATAAGATTTCAGATATGATAAAACTAACTGTGATGGCGGTTGTTAGTGAAGCAATAAAGACAGTAATACAAGATAATAGCATTAATTTAAAGCAAAAGCCTATAAATTATAGAGAAAAGACTATAAAAAAATTAGAAGCATATAATATTCTTAAGCATAATATGCAGAAATGTGAAAAAGATATTGAAGATTTATATAAAGAAGAATTTGGAGCATGTCCAGCTGTTCATCACGCTATGGAGTATTATGGTGAAAAATGTACACTTGATGAAATTCGTTATGTGAAAAAATTAAAAATAGAACATATCTATTATAGAGATAAAGAAGAAGTTGATTTCATAGATAGTGTTTTAGAAGAAATAAAAGATGAATATTATGGCGGAATAATAAAAATGATTTATTTTGATAAGATGAAAATTGAAGATATAGCAAACAAAATGAGTTGTGATAAGGTTACATTATATAGGCATAGAAATAGATTATTAGACATATTATCTATAAGGTTTTTTGGCAAAGATGTACTTGAATAAATGCAACTAGACCGTGCAAAAAAATCGCAATTTACTACCGCAAAAAAAGATGATAAAATTTTTATAGGTCAAAGAAGCGAGAAAATGACCTCTCTAAAAATAAACGCTTTTCCGTCTGAAAACTGAATAAGGTTACGCACATGATTGTGGATTACATGCAGAAAAGACAGCTAATAATTTAGCTGTCTTTTTTGTTTGGAAGGTGATGAAATGACGATTATAAAATGTGATAAATTTAGATGTTTCTATAATGCTGAAGGTATTTGTGAACATAGAAAGATAATCATGAAATATAAAAGGTGTATGAGTTATACAGTATCTGGAAATTTTACCATAAGAGATTTAATACAACATAAAGCTACTTGTCATAAAGCCAATGGCAAATATAAAAATAATACAGCAAAGGTGTTTAAATAAATGGCAAAAGAATTTGCAAGGAAGTTTTATAACAGTACAAGATGGCGGAAGTGTGCTAAAGCTTTTGCACAGTCTAAGCTTTTTATTTGTGAGATGTGTCATAATCAAACAAGTGAAAAGATTGATGGTGATCAGCGTTATATTGTTCATCACAAAGTACCACTTACACCAAAGAACATTAACGATCCTTATATTACTTGTGATTGGGATAACCTTATGCTGCTATGTATTGAATGTCATAACAAGATACATAGTAAGGAGCGAAGGCGAATGCTCTTTGATGACAATGGTAATCTAATTGGTATTGATGAACCAAAGAATAATTAAAATGATTAACTACACCCCCATATACAATAAATTATCTGACAATTTCCTAGACCGGAGGGTCCACGTTCGTATAAAATACACGATATCGCCGAGAGGGGTGTGGTCTATTTTTCAGAAAATTTACTAGAAAGGAGATGTATTTTTGTGTCAAAAGTAAGTGAAAAAGCGAAGAGTAGCACAATATAGAGAGGCTTTTAAAAATATTGATGATGATAAAATGGCAATAGTCGAAAGAACAATTGATTTTGCTGTTGACCTAGAATTTAGGCTTGATAACCTGCAAAAAGACCTTGATAGAGATGGTTTTATTGAGGAATATTGCAATGGAAAAGACCAATACGGCACAAAAGAGTCTACTGCTAGTAAAGCATATTCTACAGCTTTAAAAAATTATAATTCATTAATCCGAACGTTGCTATCTTGTATGCCACAAAAAACTTCTGATGATATTGATGATGGTTTTGAAGCCTTTGTTGGTACATTGAAAAAGTAGTGATTATATGAATTATATTGAGGTTTACTATGGAAAGATAAACAATGGTGATGTAGTAGTTTCGGAAAAGGTAGCAAAATTATTTAAGCATTTACATGATAAGCTTAGTGATAATAATGGTCGTTATATTTTTGATGAACAAAGAGCCAATCATGCCATAGATTTCATTGAACGATATTGCAAACACTCTAAAGGTAAATGGGCTGGTAAGCCTGTTATATTGGAAGTGTGGCAAAAAGCTATACTTTCGGCACTGTTTGGTTTTGTAGATAAAGATACAGGGCTTAGGCAATATAGAGAATTAATTTTAATCGTAGCTCGTAAAAATGGTAAGTCTACATTATCCAGTGGAATAGGTCTTTATTTGTTATTTGCTGATGGTGAGGCAGGTCCTGAAATTTATAGTGTAGCGACAAAAAGGGACCAAGCAAAAATAATATGGTTAGAATCAAAAAGAATGGTAAAAAAATCGCCATCATTAGCTAAACGCTCTAAATCATTAGTGTCCGAAATACAGTGTAATTTTAATGATGGAACATTTAAGGCACTGGCAAGTGATAGCGACAGTTTAGATGGTCTTAATGTTCATGGTGCCTTAATTGATGAGCTACATGCTATCAAAGATAAAAATCTTTATGATGTAGTAATTGATGGTATGACTGCAAGAGAACAGCCTTTATCTATTATTACATCTACTGCTGGTACAGTGCGTGAAGGTATTTTCGACCTAAAGTATGAAGAAGCAGCTAATATTATTGCCGATTTCGACAATGAAGAAGGCTATAAAGTAGATACTATTTTACCAGTGATTTACGAATTAGATAGAAGAAGCGAATGGACTAATCCAAAATATTGGGCAAAGGCTAATCCTGCACTTGGAACAATTAAAAGCCGTGAACAGCTTGAAGATAAAGTAAATCGTGCAAAGGCTAATCCTCATTATGTTAAAAATTTATTATGTAAAGATTTTAATGTGCGAGAAACTGCTACAGAAGCTTTTTTGACTTTTGAACAGTTAAATAATGAAGCAATATTTGATATAGAAATTTTAAAACCTAGATATGGCATTGGCGGTATAGACTTATCTGCTACAACTGATTTAACTTGTGCTACTATGCTGTTTAAAACTCCTGAAGATGAAAAACGTTTTTATGTAGAACAGATGTACTGGATACCAGAAGAATTACTTGAAAAGCGAGTACATGAGGATAAAGTACCTTATGATATTTGGTTAAAACGTGGATTTGTGAGAGTAAGTCCTGGTAATAGCATAGATTATCGCTTAATTGTTGAATGGTTTGAAGAAATGCAGAATGAAAAAGATATATATTTATTTAAATGTGGCTATGATAGTTGGTCCGCAAAATATTTTGTGCAAGATATGTTAAATACTTTTGGTGAGCCAACTATGGAGCCAGTAATACAGGGAAAGAAAACTTTATCTGGTCCAATGAAAGCATTAGGGGCAGATTTAGAAGCTAAACTTATAAATTATAATAATAATCCTGTGCTTAAATGGTGTATGGCAAATGTTAGTGTAGATATGGATAAAAATGGAAATATTCAGCCATGTAAATTACAAAATCCAAGACAACGCATTGATGGTTTTGCAAGTCTACTTGATGCATATGTAGTATATGAGAGAAATAAAGATGATTATATGAATATTATTTAAAAGGTGGTGAGACATTGCAATTTAGAAGTTTATTTAGCAAAATATTTGGTAATCAAAAAGAATATAAAGATGTTACAGCTTTAAAATTATTAAATGGTTATACAAATATGTATACACCTTTTTCAGGAAATGCTTATGATGACGCTACAGTACGAGATTGTATAGATACTATTGCAAGGCATTTTGGAAAAATGCGACCAAAACATGTAATTAAGGATAATGGAAAAATAAAAAATGTACCTAATGATAGGTTGAATTATTTATTAAGTTCGTATCCTAATCCAATGATGACTGCTAGTGAATTTTTAGAAAAGTTTATAGCACAGTATTTTACGTATAATAATGCTTTTATTTATATACAATGGGACGAATTTACAGGCAGTATAAAAGCTGTATATCCATTAGATTTCCCTCTTTTGGAAATACTAGAAGACAAAACATATAATCTTTATGCTAGATTTACTTTTGGTGCAGGTGAAAGAGTTACTATTCCTTATGAAAATCTTATTCACATTCGTAGACATTTTAATCGCGATGAAATATTTGGCGATGATAATTCAAAGATAATGATTGAAGATTTATCAACGCTAAAGGCAGTGAGAGCTTCTATTATTAATGCAGTTAAAAATTTTACAGCACTGCGTGGATATTTAAAATGGATTTCATCTCTTAGACCAGAAGATATGAAAAAAGTACATGATGATTTCGTACGAACATATGCTAGTAATAATCCTTCAGGTATAGCTAGTTTGGATAATAAAGTAGAATTTCATGAATTAAACAGTAAGATAACTACCTTTAATAGTCAACAAATGAGTTATGCTAGAGATTGTATTTATAAACATTTTGGACTTAATGAAAATATTATCATGGGCAAATATACAGAAGATGAGTATATAGCCTTTTATGAGTCAATACTTGAGCCTGTAGCTATAAAATTAGCTCAAGAAATGACAGACAAATTATTTACAAGACGAGAAAGAGGCTTTGGTAATGAAATTATTTTAGAAAGTAATAGATTAAACTTTATGTCTGTAGCATCTAAAATTAAAATCTGTGAAACACTTATTCCTACTGGTGGACTTACAATCAATGAAATTCGTGAAATCTTTGGTTATGCTGGTATTGAAGGTGGTGATGAACGTCTTATCAGTTTAAACTTTGTAAAAGCTAAGGACCAAAGTTTATATCAAACAGGTAATAATGATAATTCATTGAAAGGTGGTGAAGATAATGGGGAAAATGGAAATGAGAATGGCACTACTAGAGTCAGCTAATAATGATGAAAATAAGCAACTTGTAGAAGGATATGCAGCAGTTTTTAATCAAAGAGCATTAATATGGGAAAGTGAGTGGAGCGGTTGGAAGTATATGGAAGTAATAGACCGCAATGCTTTTAATGGTGCAGATATGAACGATACTGTATTTAAGTATAATCATGGTGATGTAGCAATGATACTTGCTAGAGCAAGTAATAATACATTAACCATGAATACTGATGATAAAGGTCTTAGAATTAGTGCTGATATAATTGATACCAATAATGGTACAGATGTATATAAACTTATTAAACGTGGTGATTTAAACAAAATGAGTTTTGCTTTTACTGTAAAAAGTGAACGAACTGAAGTTGATAAAGAAAATAAGATTTATACACGTACAATAACTGCTTTTGATAAAATTTATGATGTGGCGGTTGTAGATTTTCCAGCATATGACGGAACATCTATACAGGCACGAAGTAAAGAATATTTTATGGACCTAGAAAAAGATTTACAAGAAAAGCAAAGAAGAAAAAGATTATTGCTTATGACGTATTTATAAAAGGGTTTTGTGTTTTATATTGCAAAAATCACAAGATATGCTATACTAAGTATAGAAACAGTGAAGTTCATTATAATGCACAAAACCCTTAGGAAGTGGTAGTTCCTAAGGGTTTTTACATTATTACGCTAATGCTGGAGCGTTAGGATAGTTACTCAAAAAAGTGCTTATCTATCCATTTGTAAATGAAGTAAGAGATTACATTTACCATAATAAGCACAACAATATCAGTGAAGTTCATTATATGCACCTCCTCTCTGTTACCAGATTGGAGTTGAGTAACGAAAATAGTATAACATAAATTTATTAGTTAAGCACCTAAGAAGGTGCTTTTTTTGTACCCATTTTAAGATATTCAGAAAGGAAAATACAATGAATAAACGATTAGAAGAAATTTTACAAAGAAAAGAAGAAATTCGTTCTTTATTAGCTGATGAAACAAATAAAAATTTAAATTTTGATGAACTTGAAAAAGAAGTTAGAGAACTTGATGAAGAAGAAAAAGAAATCCGTAGACGACAAACTATTATTAATAATATTGGTAGTGGAATGACAACAAGAACAAATACAACTAAACCAGTAAAAGCCAATATCTATGATAGTGAAGAATATAGACAGGCATTTATGAATTATGTTTGTCGTGGTGAAAAAATCCCTCAAGAATTTAGAAGTGATGAAGTAACAGCTACAACAGATATTGGGGCATTAGTTCCACCAGTTACACTCAATAAAATTATTGAAAAAATTGAAGCTTATGGCATGATTTTACCACTTGTAACACGTACAGCTTATAAAACAGGTATGGTAATTCCAACAGCGAGTGTAAAACCTACAGCTACATGGGTAGCAGAAGGAGCTGGCTCTGATAAACAGAAAAAAGCTCTTAGTGGAACAATTACTTTTGGACATTTTAAATTACGTTGTGCTGTAGCTGTTACTTTAGAAACAGAAAATATGGCATATAGTGCCTTTGAAACAACTCTTATTAAGAATATCGTAGAAGCAATGGCAAAAGCACTGGAAATGGCGATTATTTCTGGCACAGGAAGTGGTCAACCAACAGGTATTCTTACAGACAATAGCAAAGGTGCGAAACTTGAAGTATCTGCACTTGATTATCAGACGCTTATAAATGCTGAAGCAGAACTTCCTATGGAATATGAAAATGGTGCAGTTTGGGTTATGACTAAAAAAACCTTTATGCAGTTTGCAGGAATGGTAGATAAAAACGGACAACCTATTGCACGTGTAAATTATGGTATTGGCGGAAAACCTGAACGTATTTTACTTGGTAGAACGGTAAAACTTACAAACTATATTGATACCTTTAATGAAAGTTTAGGTGCTGGTAAAGTATTTGCGTTTCTTTATAATTTTGCCGATTATACGCTTAATACTAATTTCCAGATTGGTATTAAAACTTATGAAGATAATGACACTGATGACATTATCCGCAAAATGATTATGGTGTGCGATGGTAAACCTATTATCTATGATAGTCTTGTTAAATTGGTGAAAGCGGGAGAGTAATAGCCCCACACCTGCAATAGTAGGTAAGGCAATAGTGGGGCAAACAATACTAGGAAAAGAAAGTTAAATAAAAGTGAGGTAAATAATTATGTATACAAAAACTAATTGGGTAAATAATGAAACTCCAGTAAATGCTGAAAATATGAATAAAATTGAAACTGCACTTGAAACACATGAAAATGCAATTGAAGATAAATTAGATAAACCAGAAATAGAGGGTAGTCAAGGGCAGATTTTATCTTTAGGTGCTGATGGAAAGTTAACTTATATTGATAAACCAAAAGATGGAGAACAAGGTCCTCAAGGAGAAAAAGGTGATGTTGGACAGCAAGGTCCAAAAGGGGAGACAGGTGAGCAAGGAACAGCTGGAGCAAAAGGAGATACTGGTGCAAAGATAACAAGTATAGAACTTACTATTACTGGCGGAACTATTACAGGTACAGCTCATCTTGATGATGAAAGTACAGCTTCTATTACAGGTACTTATTCTGCTAGTTAAGGAGTAATTTAATATGGCTGTTACACTAAAACAAACAAAAGATTATTTGCGAATTGATGAAGATTTAACTGAAGATGATGAACTCATAGGAAGTTTAATCGAAGCTGCTACTGATTATTTAGAGCAGACTACCGGAAAAAAGTATAGTGATAACAGCCAGCTTTTTGTCTTGGCTGTTAAAATGTTGGTAGCACACTGGTATGAAAATAGAAGTGTTTTTTCTACAAAAACCAATGTAAACAATCTACCACACTCTATAGAAGCTATAATTACGCATATTTCTCTGGCACAGTATTATAAACCGTTAGGAAGTGAAACATCATGATTAATATTGAAGAAATTGGTACATTAGATAAACGTGTAACAATTTTAAAATATGAAGATGTTGAAACACCGTATAATCTGACGCAGAAAAAATTAATGCCATTTTTGAAAGTATGGGCAAGAATTGAACCTCTTAGAGGTAGAGCTTATTATGAGCAATACAAAGAAAAAACCGAAGATTTAAGTAAAATAACTATTCGCTATCGAAAAAATATAGATAATTCTATGTTAGTTAAATATAGAAATAATCTATATGAAATAAAAAATGTCATAGATCCTTATGAATCGCATATAAAACTAGAATTAATGTGTAGCATAAAGAAATCAGGTGTTAGTGATGGGAATTAGTTTTGAAGAATTTATTGGTAGATTGCAGACGGTGCAAAAGAATTTTCCAGATGATGTTGAGACTGTTTTAAATCGTGGTGCTAATCGTATGATTAAGGCTTTAAAAACAAATAGTCCAGATAGTGGAAAGGATCATAAAGGAAAATTAAATAAAAGTTGGAAAAAGAAAATTGAAGGCTATGGCAAGGACATTCATGCCAATATTTATTCTACAGCACCACATTTTCATCTTATTGATCGTGGTCATAAAATAGTGGATAAGAAAGGACAAGAAAAAGGTTTTGTACAAGGAAAGCATTTTTTACAAAAAACTATAGATGAACAGCAAGATGATTTACAAGAATATATGTGGAAAGGTGTATATAAGCGGGTAAAAGATAAATTAGATGGTTGATGTAGTAAAACAGATAGATATCTTAAATCAAATTGGCAGAATGCTGAAAGCAGAATTTAAAAGCACGGTTTATAGTGATGAAATCTTAGAAGATTTCGCTAAACCGTGCTTTTTTATTAAATGTTTATGTACTAATATCCCACAGACTAAAAATATAACAAAGAAAAGATTGTCTATTATATTGACATATTTCTCGAAAGATACCGATAAAAATGAAATACATTATGCTGATGTTATGGATAGACTTCAAATGCTTTTTCAAAGAGGAATACCTTTAAAAAAGAGATATATTCATGTGAATGAATTTACTATTGATAGAGTAGGGGAAGGACAAGATATTATCCAAATGATAGTAAAGATGGATTATTTGGAGCAAATTATAAGACCAATGAAGCAAGCTGATTTAATGGAAGAAATGCAGTTAAAAGTAAAAATAAATGAAGGAGAGAGGGCAATATGGCAAAATTAGGAATGCCAAATGTGATTGTATCTTTTAAAGAAGCAGGCATTGCAGCAATTGAACGTAGTAAACGTGGTATTGTAGCTTTAATTTTAGAAGAAGAACAATCTATTATTGATGAACTTACTACAAATAAAAATGCTATAGTAGGCAGTGCTATTTGTGGTGAAGCTATTTGTGGTATAGAAACAGCTTCAGAAGCTATTGAAAATCCTTTTGTAATATATACAGCAGACGATATACCATCTATTCTTAGTGAAAATAATAAAGATTATATTACAAAATGTTTATTGGGATATGTAACGACACCATATAGAATTAAAGTCTATTTACAAGCTAAAGGTAAAGAAGGCACTGATAAATGGCAGGATAGTCTAAAAAAAATAGCTACAGAAAGATTTGATTATTTATCTATTCCTACAGTAGAAGCAGATCAACTTGAAACATTACTCACATGGGTAAAAAGTTATCGAGAAAATAAATATAAAAAAATGAAAATAGTGATGCCAGGTTATGATGGAGATTATGAGGGTGTTATTAATTTCAGTAATAAATATATAAAAACAGCTACAAAGACTTATACACCAGCTGAATATACTGCACGTATTGCTGGACTTATTGCAGGTACTCCACTTACGATAAGTGCAACATATGCACCACTTAATGAAGTAATTGATTGTGATAAATATGACCTTGATGAAAATGATGAAAAAGTTAATAATGGTGAATTTTTTATTTGGTATGATGGTACAAAATATAAAATGAGTCGTGCAGTAAATAGTCTTGTTACTACAACGCAAGGAAAACAAGAAGGCTATCAAACAATTAAAATCGTAGACATTATGGATATGATTTATGATGATATTAGAACTACAGCACAGGATAGCTATATAGGTAAATATTCAAATACTTATGATAATAAATGTTTACTTATTACTGCAATAACTGGATATCTTAAAGAACTTGAAGGTGAAGGTCTTTTACAAGCTAATTATTCTACTGTAGAACTAGATACGGAAGCAATAAAAAATTATCAGCTCCAAAATGGTCTATATACCAAAGATGAACTTGCTGATATGAGTGATGATGAAATTAACCAGCTAGATACAAAGAAAAAAGTATTTTTAAAAGGCAAAATTAAGATAATTGACGCTATGGAAGATATAGAACTACCATTTGATATTTAAGAAAGGAGCTTACTTTTATGGAAAAATTTGAAGCCCAACGTGTTATGAGTGGTACACAGGGTGAAATATGGATTGAAGGTAAACACATGGCGGAAGTAACAGGGTTTAAAGCAGAAATTAAACTCATAAAAGAAGAAGTTAATCAAGTAAAAACCATGTTTAAACAGTATAAAGTTGTAGGCTGTGAAGGTACTGGAAATGTAAAAATGAACCATGTGTCTTCTTATTTTATTAATCTTATGGCGGATAATATTCGTAAGGGGCGTCAAACAGTTGTTACAATTCGTGCAAAACTTGATGATCCAGATGCAGTTGGACGTGAAGAAGTGATTATTCGTGACGCAACCTTTGATAAACTTACACTTATGGATTGGGAAGCTAAAAAGCTTACAGAAGATGATTATGATTTTACTTTTACAGATTTTGAAGTGCCTGTTACTGCTAACGCTTGATGTAATTGTAATTATTTTATTTTTAAAGGAGATAAGAAAAATGAGTTTAGTTGATGTATTATTAAATAGTGATGTAAATGAAGTATTGGCGGAAAAAACAGAAGAATATGAAGTTGAAAGATTAAGTAAAGTTTTGGGAGAAAAATTTGTACTTACTTTAAAATCTATTCCAGCTAAAAGATATTCTGAAATTCAAACAACAGCTATTAATATAAAGGGAAAAAGTAAAAATATAGATTTATATAAAATGCAAATGCTTACATTAAATGAAGGAATAAAAGAACCAAATTTGGCAGATACTAATTTACTTAAAAAGTTTAATGCAACTACTCCATTTGATATGTATGAAAAGTTGTTTTTAGCTGGTGAAATTACAGATATAGCAAATAAAATAAGTGCATTATCTGGCTACAGTGAAGAAGAAAAACAACAAAATATTGAAGAAATAAAAAACTAATAAAATCTGATGGCAAAACAAATATGATGTATTGGCTTTATAGAAAACATCATTGGAAGCCATTAGATTTTTTTTATATGGGCAATGGTGAAAAAACCATTATTGAAGCTTTTATAAGGCAAGAACAAGAAGATATAAAAGAAGAAATAAAAAAAATGAGGGGATAAAATGGCAACACAAATTGATGTAACTTTAAGGTTAATAGATATGATGACCTCCCCTCTTGTACGTGTTCAAAATGAAATGGAACGTACAGCACGTGCTCATCAGCGTATGGGTAGAGATATTCAACGTATTGGTGATGGATTTAGTAGTGTCGGCGAAAGTATGTTACCAATTGCAGCTGGAATTACAGCAATCAGTGCAGCAGGAGGTCGTGCATTTATTGATTTTGATAGCATTATAACTGGAGCAGCGGCAAAAGCTGGAGCAACAGCAGAAGAAATGGAAATGATGCGTCAAAAAGCAAGCCAATTTGGGGCGGATTTTCCAATAAGTGCCACGCAAGCAGCAGAAGGTATGGATAGATTAGCAGCGGCAGGTTATGATGCTAATCAAGTTGTTGGTGTTATGCCATCTGTTATTACAGCAGCGGTAGCCTCAGGTGAAGATTTAGCTACAACGTCAGATGTTGTAAGTAATGCTCTTAATATTTGGAACTTAAAACAAGGTGATATTGCTAGTAATGCTATGCGAGTAGCAGATGTAGTACAAATGGCTGCAAATAAATCTAGTCTTAGTATAACAGATTTTGGTGTGGCTATGCAGTATGCTGGTGCTCCTGCTGCAACACTCAATATTTCTATTGAACAATTATCTACAGCAATGGCTATAATGAAAAATAATGGTATTGAAGCAAGTACTATTGGAACATCACTTCGTTCTATTTTTACAAGATTATCTAGTCCACCTAAATCAGCAGCAGAAGCTATTGAGCGATTAGGATTACAAGTAAAAGATACTCAAGGAAATTTTTTAGGAATACAGCCAATAATTGAGCAATTGCGAACAAAAATGATTGGTATGTCTGATACTGAACAAGTAGCTATTGCTCAAGCTTTAGCAGGTCAGGAAGCTTATAGTGGTTTATTAGCATTAATAAAAACAGCACCCCAAGATTATCAAGCAATGCAAGATGCAATGAATAATGCAACAGGTTCTTCACAGGCTCAATTTGAAGTAATGAAAGGTACACTTAAAAATAGTATTGATGGTATGCTAGGGAGTCTTGAAAGTCTTGCTATTAATTTTGGTAGTGTATTGACTCCACAAATTAAGGCTGTAACAGATTCTATTGGCAGTTTTGCAGATATGATAAATGAACTTACACCCGAAACCAAGTTATTAATTGGCAATATTTTGATGGGTATAGTAGCATTTACTGGTTTTATGCTGGCAACAGGTAAAGTTATAAGTATTGGTGGCGGTATTGTAAAACTTTATGGCGATATAGGTAGAGCTGCAATGGGTGGAAGTATACACAATAAGGCTTTACAATTTGCTGTTTTAAATACAGCCAATGCTTATAAAACCTTAAAAGATACTGTAATTGCATTAAAAACTACTCAAAATGGGAATTCTTTACCTGTTTTTACAAATATTTCTACAAAAATAAAAAGTGAGTATGATAAAATACGTGCTTTAAAATGGGCTGATATTACAACAGCAATAGTAAATGCAATGCCTAAAAATCCTATTTCTTTTATAAAAACTACAGTAATAACACGATTACAGAAAATTAGAACATCAGCAATTTTGGCAACAGAATCTTTATTAAGAATGTATAGAACTTTTTATATGAGTAAGGCAATGGAAAGTTTTGCAAATAGTATAGGAAAGGCAACAAAAAGTATTTTTGGCTTAATTAAGGCAAGCTTTGCTTTTGCATTAACTCCTTTAGGAATTGCTTTAATTGCTATAGCAGGAGCAGCATACCTTATTTATAAAAATTGGAATATGGTTGGTCCATATTTTATAAGCTTATGGAAACGTATTGAAACAGCTTTAATTGGTGCATGGAATAAAATAAAACCTGCATGGGACGGTTTAATGAATGTTATACCAAAATTAAAAATTGCTATTTCTCCAGCACTTGTAGCTTTGGATAATATTTTTACTATGGCAATAAATGGGCAGGGTGCATTTGAATCATTAATTGCTGTATTGCAGATTGTAGCAAGTATTTTTGGTGGAGTATTGGTAGGAGCTTTTATTATTGCGGCTAATATATTAGTCGGTACAGTAGTAGCAACTATTAATGTAACAGCAGCAATTATAACAGGTTTTCTCGGAGTGTTGGAAGGCATTATTACATTTCTTACTGGTGTTTTTACGGGAAATTGGGAAATGGCATGGCAAGGAATTGTTAAAATTTTTGATAGTGTATTTTCTGCTATTAAAGGTATTGCAGATGGAATATTAGACGGTGTAAAGGAAACTATAAATGGTATTATTAAAAGCATAAATTCTATTCAGTTTACTGTGCCAGATATTGTACCAGGTATAGGTGGCAAAACTTTTGAAGGATTAAATATTCCACTATTCGCAAATGGCGTTGAAAATTTTGCTGGTGGTCCTGCAATTATTCATGATAAAGGTGCGGAAATCGTGGATTTACCAAGTGGAACACGTGTCATTCCGCATGATAAATCTATTCAGACAGCGTATGCACAGGGACGACAAGACAATCAAAGTAACAGTAATAATTTTAATTTCAGTATTAATATTTATGGTGCAAATATGAAATCAGATGCCGACATGGACGAGCTAGCAGATAAATTAATGCAGAGAATTTATTATCAAATGCAAAAGAGAAGTATAAACATGAATGAGGGGGCGGTGTAATGGCTTCAATTTTGTCGTTTTTAAATCAGGCGGTAGATAGCCTTATAAGTTCAGGCTCTGGCTTAAATACAGGTTGTAAGTTGGTTTTAAGCTGTGCTGGTGAAAGTGTAACTTTTCCCGTATCGCCACCTTCTTTTGAAATAAGCAATGCTTATAATAATAGCACTGTAAATGTAAATTCTTTAGGTGATATAAATATGCTAGGAAAACGTGGATTAACTACAATTAAATTTTCTAGTTTTTTTCCAGCACAGGCTTATGATGATATTGTAAATACTACACCTGATAGTCCATATAGTTATGTCGAAAAAATAAACTCTTTTGCACAAAAAGGACAGCCTTGTAAATTAGCTATATCTAATACAAATATAAATCTTAATGTGAGTATCGATACCTTTGACTATAATGAAAAAGATGGTACTAGTGATGTTTATTTTTCCATTTCTTTAAGAGAATATCGATATGTATTACCAAATTCTAATAAATTAAATAATACAACAGGGCTTGCAAGTAGAATAGCAGAGGAACGAAAAGAAAAAGTAATTAACTGGTATCCTGGTATGGATTTAATGGATGTAGCAGCACAGAGTGTGGGACAGTTTTTTCCGATTGATAAACAAGATGCAAAGCAATTATCTGTATTTAGGACGTTAGCAAAAACAAAAAATTTGAATGTTGGCACTGTACTCCATGCAACAAAGCAGTCTATTAAAATAAGTGATGATACGATTATAAATTTTTAAGGTGATAGTATGCTTATATGTAAATATACAGATCCACCACTTACACAAAAAGAACAGCAAGAATTACAGCAAAAGAAAAATAATAATGAAGCATACACTGAACCATTATCTGATTTTGATATTACAAATTTTGTAACGAAATGGACATGGAGCGGTGATAGTGAACAAGCAGCAAGAAAACTTGAATTTGAGATTGTTTATAATACCGTAGATAAAGACAGTGCCTTTACCGCCTTGAATTTAAAAGTGGGCGGTTTTATTTATTTATCTTATATTGAAACGGAAGAATCAGAACCTGTTGAAATTTTTCAAGGTAGGATTTTTTACAGAAAAAGAAATTCTAATACCTTTACTTTTTCTTTTACTTGTTATGATGATATGGTTTATTTGGCAAAGTCGAAGGTACAGATGCTATTTGATGGAATTACAGTAACAGACGCTATAAAGCAGGTATGTACAGAAATAGGTATAAATGTATCTGCAAATATTCCACAGATTAATACAGTAGTAAGTTTTATCGCTGATGGTAAATCTTGCACTGAAGTTTTTAGAATGTTATTTGAGTATACCAAAGCCGACACGACAAATAATTCGAATGGTGAAGATTATACAGTAATTTGTTTAAATGGTGATGTAACAGTTATTAAAAAAGGTGAGCTAATTGAAAATTATATAGCTACTGATTTAACTGATATTGATAACTCGGAACACTCTGAGAGCATAGAAAGTATGGTAAACCGTATAAAATCTGTAGATGATAATGGTAATATATGCCAGGTCTTTACAGATGAAAATGATGTTACACATTTTGGAATGATACAAGATATCTATAAAATGCAACCACCAAAAGAAAACGAAACAGTTGACAACGTAAAAATGGCAAAATCACGATTGAAACGATTGCAGGACGAAAGCTCATTTAAGGCAATTGGTAATATTCAGTGTATTACAGGATATACAATTGAAGTTCAAGAAGAACAGCTTAACGGTAAATTTTTTATTAAAAGTGATACACATAATTTTGCTAATAATATCCATACTATGGATTTAACTTTGGAATATATGCCAGAAACTCCAGAAGTGGCAGAGATAAAACAAGAAGATATTGCAACACCAGTATTTAAAAGCAGTAAAAGAAAGAAAAATGCTAATGGTGGCAACGGTAGCTTAAAAGTAAGCCAAGGCCTTTCTACAGGATTTGATGCTTGGGGTGGAACAACAATGAATAATGGAAGAAATGGATGTGCAGAAGCTGTAGGGAAAATAGGAAGTTATTATAGTCCATTTTTAGCACAGCAATGTACTAATGGTGTTGTTGGTGTACCTTTTATGGTGGCAAATGCAGATAGTGCGGGGATTTTAGAAGATTTTTCAACAGAAAATCTTGAAAAAGGCGATGTTATTGTTTATGGCAATAATGACCATGTGGTAATTTATGATGGTAATGGTGGATATTATGGCAATAGTAGCAGTAAAAATGTTGTGGTACATGGTAGAGATTACAATAGCCTAAACATGACACCAACAAAAATTATAAAAGCAAGCAAAGGATGATTAAATGAAAAAAACGGAAGATCCGTATAAAGCAATGTTAATGCTTTTTCGTAATGTTGGTGGTAAGGCGGGACTACAATCCACTGTACAAATTGGCACTATTGTAAGTCCACCACCAGAAATAAAAGTGCAATGGAATGGTATGCTACTTGATAAAAAGTGGTTTTATATAGATGATTATTGGTTACAGGGGCATACAAGGCAGATACGAGGACATATAATATCTGCTACTCAAAATCGTGGTGGCGGTAGTGGTGATAGTGCCTATGAAAGCCACAATCATGATATTAATAATGATTATACAGCTTCTATTATTTATACTGATACATGGCAAATCGGCGATAAAGTTTTAATGATACCGATTATGGGAGATGATAATAAAACAGTGAAACAGTTTTGGATATTAAGTAAAGGTAAAAGATTGGACGGTAATTGATATGGCTAATCCTTTTATGATAGGAAATACCGTAAATACTGAACAGTACAATACGCAAAAAGAATTTAAAGAATATGCATGGGATTTTTCTCGAAATTCTTTTATTTATAATGATGATGGTTCTATGAAAATAGTTACACGAAATGAAGCAATAAAAGTATGGGTATATAAAGTATTGCAGACAGAACGATTTCGATATGGTGTATATTATGATGATTATGGTCTAGATTTAGAAAGATTTGTAGGGAAGGTAGCTAATGATGAGATAAATGCTAATGAATTATATAATGCTGTTAAAGAAACATTGCTTGTAAATCCGTATATTTTAGCGGTTAATAATATATCTGTCGAACAAGTAAATAAAAAGATAATTTTAAATCTAGAGCTTACCACTGTATATGGTAAATCTACGCAGAAAATCGAGGTGTAATATATATATGTTTGAAATGGAAACAAGAAAAAATATCTTGGATAGATTAAAGCAATATTATACCGAAATAGCAGGGGATAAAGTAAATATTATTGAAGGAGGTTTTGTATGGGATACGCTATCTGCTAATTCTAAAGAATTTGAAAAAGCATATGCTGAAATGGCATTGATAATTGAAGCTTCTTTTCCGCAAACAAGTTGGGGCGATTGGCTCACAAAAAAAGCTGAAGAACATGGTATTATACGACAAGAAGCCACGAGTTCTAGTGTTATTCTGACTGTAACAGGGCAAGCAGGAACTACCGTACAGGAAGGATCATTATTCAGCACCAGTGATGGAAAAAATTTTATTACAGTAGAAACTAAAAAAATAGAATCTATAGGAACAGTAGATATAAAGGCACAATCTCAAGATGTAGGTACTTCTTATAATGTAGATGCCGAGACGATAACAAAAATTCCTATGAGTATTTATGGTGTATCTAGTGTTATAAATAAATCAGCAGCTTATGATGGTTTTGATGAAGAAACAGATGAAGAACTTTTAGAAAGATTGCTTTTTAAAGTACAAAAACCAGCAACAAGTGGTAATCCATATCATTATGTGCAATGGGCAACTGAAGTAACAGGAGTCGGTGGAGTAAAGGTAATAAGGCTTTGGAATGGTCCTGGAACTGTTAAAGTTATAATAACAGATGCTAATAATGGTATTGCAAGTGAAGATTTAATAGAAAAAGTTAAAAATCATATTGAAGAGCAAAGACCAATTGGTGCAACTGTTACGGTTGTAAGTTTAGAGCCAGTTAAAATAGATATAGAATTAAAGGTTACAAGTGGTACAGCAAGTATAGAGGGTATAAAAAATGCTGTTAATGATTATTTTAAGAAAAATATTTTTAATGCCACATATGTATCTTATGCAGTGATTGGTGGTATTATCCTTAACAATTCTGCAACTACAGGTGTTTTAGATTATACGGATTTAAAAATAAATAGTAATACAGAAAACATTCCTCTAACTGATGAGCAGATGCCGACGGTAAATGAGGTGAAGATAATTGAATGATATATGGCTTAGGCAAAATAAGGTAAGTATTTTAAAATATTTACCTTATTTTTTATCTAAAGATTATAGATTTAAAACTACAAATAATGCTTGTGATGTAGAACATGAGAATATAAAACAATATATTAAAGATTGTTTTAATCAGCTTTTTGTCGAAAGTGCAACATGGGGCTTAGATTTATGGGAACAGTTTTTAGGGCTTCCTATAGATAAAAATAATGATTATAAAACACGACGAGCAAAAATATTAAGTCGTATGAATAATCGGCAAACTGTAACACTAGAGTTTGTAAATTATCTTATAAATCTATTTGTTGCCGATAAAACAGGTTATGCGGTAGATTATCCAGAAAAATACTTATTAGAAATCATGTTGCCGGATAATAAAATAACAGATTTTAAAGCATTGGAAGAAATTTTAAATATATATATTCCAGCTCATATAGGTTGGCAATATATAGCTTTTACAGAAAGTAAAGATTACTTTTACTTAGGCGGAATAGTATCTAAATGTAAAACTATAAATATTAGAGCTAATAGTGAATTTAACATAAATGTAAATGGAATAACTAAGAATAATACAATTGGCATAGTGCATATGGCTAAGATTATAAATATTCCTGCAAATTATTATGAATAGGAGTAATAGATTATGAATAGCTTACAAAATAGAAGTACATTACTAGATAAACAATATGATACAGGGCAATTTTCTGCTTGTATTGTTACAAATATTGGTAAAGAAATGATTGCTAAAAGTCAAAATGGACAAACGTTGACATTTACACGTGTAGCTTTAGGTGATGGTTTAATTGATGATGATGACGATATATTAAGTTTTACAAAAGTTAAAAATGAAAGATTAAGTGCTAATATAGCTAAATGGGTAGATAAACAAAATGGACAATTCCAAATACAATTTAGAGTTTCTAATCAAGAAGTAGAAATCGGCTTTTGGCAACGTGAAATAGGTATAATGGCTAAAATTGATGGTGGTGAAGAACAATTATATGCATATGCCACTTCAGGTAATGGTGCAGATTTTTTGTATGATAAGACAACGCCTATTGATGAACGTATAGTTAATATAGATTTTGTAATTGGTAATGCAGAAAATGTTCAGGTAATAGTAAATGGCAGTATAATTTATGCTACTATTGAAGATTTAGAAAATGCAATAGATGAACATAATACTGATGAAAATGCACATGATAATCTAATAAAAAGATTATTTGGTTCAGCTGAAGCAACATTAGATAGTATAAAGTTAAAAATAAAAGAGTGGGCTAAAGAAGTTTGTTTACCATTATCTGGCGGAACTATGAACGGTAATATAAATGCTAGTGGTTATAATATTACCGCTACTAAATTTATAGGGAATCTTCAAGGTAAAGCCGATAGTGCAACTAATGCAGATTTAGCAACAAAAGCAAACCAAGATAGTCAAGGACAGGTAATAAATACAACATATGTAAAAGGTGTTACAGCTTCTAATGCTACCTTAACTGTAACAAAGGGAAATGGGACAACATCTACTGTTACAATCAATAATGTAGGAAATTCCACAAAAGCCACTCAAGATAGTCAAGGTCAAGCAATAAATACAACATATATAAAAAGTATTACGGCTTCTAATGCTACCTTAACTGTAACAAAAGGAAATGGGACAACATCTACTGTTACTATCAATAACGTAGTACATTCTACAGATGCAGATAATGCTGGAAAATTAAATAATAAAGGCGATATAAGTGCCTCAACATTACCAAATAATTTTACTACAGGTTTAACAACACATAGTGCTTATAATGGTAATTATCCTTCACAATATGGTAATGTAATAAATATTAATAATAAAGGTAAATCTCAAATCTTTATGGAATGGAAAGGTGATGACAATGCAGCAGGAGATCCTGGTGGTATATGGTACAGAGAATGCAGAGATAATCAAAATGCTTGGTCTAATTGGGCTAAAATAGCATATTTAACAGATTGTACAAATACGTTAAAAAAAGTATATCCAGTTGGAAGTATTTATATGTCTACAGTTAGTACCAATCCAGCTACATTATTTGGCTTTGGTACATGGGAAGCAATGCCAGCAGGTCGTGTATTATTAGCACAAGGTAAATCTTCTTGGGGCACAACCTATAATGCAGGAAGTACTGGAGGTGAGGCAACTCACCAACTCACTGTAGGGGAAATGCCTTCACACAATCATAATGCTAGTACAAACAATGTTAATCAAAATGGTACTATAGGTTGGTTACAAGCAGGAAAAGATTATAGTTTTAGTGGAGTTTTTGCTACTAGCTCTAAAAAACAAGGTGCTAATGTTGGTAACGGTGAATCTACTGGGGTTTGGAATTGTGTATTTGATAGTTCACATAGTCATACTGTAGCAATTAATAATACTGGTAGTAATCAAACACACAATAATATGCAACCATATTTAAGTGTATACATCTGGAAACGTACAGCTTAACTTACTCTTTTCCATATATAAATAGCTAAATATGGTGGCATGTTAGAATGTGCCTGTCCTGAACCTGTTTCTGTTACTGTAGTATTATGTGTATGTGAACCATTATTATTTATAGTAATAACATGAGAATGTTCCCCATTCCCTGTTGTATTTAAATTTCCTCCATTTGATGTACCGATAACATAACCAGATCCACTACCTAATGCGTTAGCAGTAGGCAATACATGAGAATGTGTACCTGTTTTATTTGAACTTGCTGTATGATTATGTTCTCCTGAAGATTGAATACTAACAATATGATTATGTGTCGGTAATTCTCCTACAGCTAGTTAAGCCGTACGTTTCCAAATATATACGGAAATAAATGGTTGTATATTATTATGAGATTGTCCTTCTCCAACATTATTTATTGTTATTTTATGGCTATGAGTAGAACTAAAATTAATGTTTCTACCAGCATTACTACCACCTCCACTACTACCATGCCCCTTACTAGGTGTAAAACTGGAACCAATAGAAAATACTCCGTTTGCGTAAGTATTACCGCCTACTTCTGTACCATCTAATCTAAAACTACCAATAAGATTAATATTATCTGTGGAAGCTGTATGCCCATGATTTGGTAATTCTCCTACAGGTAAAATTTTAATAAAGGCTGTAAATCTAATATTAAAAATTAATATTTCCCTAATTTTTAATAAAAAAAGAAATCCTATAACATGGGCAATATGCATAGTTATAGGATTTTTAAATTTTAGAAATATGATATTTTTAATGTTTTTATGAGTAACGATTAGTAACACAAATAAAATCTAAATAATGCTTATATTTAAGGCTTAATTTAGTTTATACGTATCTTATTAGTATCACTTTATTTTGTTAATTGCTTTACGGAGCTGTCTAATATCTTTATGTGTATAAACTCCATTTGTAACATCACTGCATGCATGACCTAATATTTTACGTTTAGCATTATAATTTACTTCCGCGTTATCCATAAGTGTTGCACAAGTATGTCGACAATCATGAGGTGTATATTTTGCATTAAGTGCTAACATTATCTTATTCCATAAAGTGCAATAAGTGCTGTAATTATAAGGCTTTTCATTATATTGGCAAATAAGGTATTTACCAGGCATATTCATTCTTTTTATAATAAGCGGAAATATTTTTTCATGTATGGGAATTATTCGCAAACCAGATTTAGTTTTGGATTTTGTAATTTTAATGTATTTTTGTCGTAGATAAACATTATCTTTGGTAAGTTCTAATAGTTCACCTATCCTCATGCCTGTATAAATTAAAATTAACATAGTGTCGACACCTTCAACATGAATATTAGCCCAAAGCTTATTAATCTTTTGTCTTGTAAAAGGCTTGTGTGGTCGTTTTTGCTTATTTTTGCCTAAATTTAGAAGCATAACATAATTTTTATCTACGTATTCCATCATTAAAGCATATTTAAACATTAAACTAAGAGTAGAACGGATTTTCTTACAGGTGCTGTAGGAAAGTCCTTTTCTTTTAACTGTATCTATAATGTCCTGTAAGTGGTAATACTTAATTTTTTTTAATGGCATTTCATGCAAGGACAAACAATGCTTGTACGAATTATGGTAACTGTTTATAGTGCTTTTACTAGGTTGATGTTTGTCTATATAAAAAGGTAACCATCTATAGAATAATTCTGAAAAGGTTGTTTCATGTCCATAAAGAATTTTATTATTTTTCTTATTGAAATCGGCAGCATATATTTCTGCTTCGACTTGCGAACAGAAATAGCCCATAGCTTTTTGCTTACCATCTTTGGTGATAACAAAAACAAAAGGTCGCCTCCGATTACCGCTTAATTTTTTTATACTTCCATATCCATTAGGTTTTCTCAAAATAATCACTCCTAAAAATAAAATTTAGGAGAGTATATCATAGAAAGGAATAAATATATGAGAGTTTTTCAAATTCAAAAAGGCGAGATCTTAATTATAAATGGTGATAAACAGTATTCTGATACTGTAGAAAATTTTAAATTAGATAGTGAATTATTATTAAATAATTTAACTGAAGTAATTTATGATAATTATCAAGAATGTTGCGTAATTAATAAAGAATTTAAAGAATATCCTAACGTTAATTTTGATAATTATATAGATAATGTTGACACTTATATTAAAGCAAAAATTGAACGTGAATACGTGCCACCAGTAGAACCAACAGAAGAAGAAAAAGCTTTAGCAAAAATCGATGAAATTATGGCTGAAAATAATACACAAATTGCTGATATAAAAGACGCTATGTTGGTAGCAGTACTTACAGATGATACCGAATTACAAGAGGAACTAAAACAAGAGTATGCGTCTGTCATTGAAGATACAAATAATAAGCTTCAGGAGGTAAAAGCAAATGACTAAAAGATGTAATATTTGTGCTAAAAAATTAAACGAAGAAAGTAAATGTACAAATGAAAAATGTCCCAACTGTTTAAAAGAAAAGTTAATATCAGAATTAGAATCTAGTAAGTAGGTGGTGATATTGTATGAGCAAATTATAAACTTTATTAGTTCTTTAATTCCAACAAGGCTAGAGGTATATATTGGGGGAGGTGTTGCCTTTGTGGGAGTTTTGTTGCAGCACTTTATAGGGCAATGGAACAATCAGATAGAAATATTGTTAATTTTTATGATTATTGATTATATTACTGGTCTAAGTGCTGCATATATAATGTCTAATGTTTACTTAGATAGTAGGAAAGGTTTTAAAGGAATTATCAAGAAAATAGTTATTCTTTGCTTGGTAATATTAGCACATCAGATGGATGTGTTAATTGGGCAGGACGCATTGATAAAAAATGTTGTCTTGCTCTTTTTTATTGGAAATGAAGGCTTAAGTATTTTAGAAAATGCTAGTAATTGTGGTTTGCCAGTTCCAAAAAAACTAAAAGATACTTTGGCTCAATTTACAGAAATAAAAGCAAAAAAATGACTTATTCAAATTAAGAGGAGCGTATTTTAATGGAAAGAGTTTACTTAAAAGATTTAAATCTTCAATATAATTATTCAGAATTAGAAAATAGAAATAAAACGGATATGATTGTTATTCATCATACAGGAAATCCAACAGATGATGATTTATCTGCTAAAGAAATTAATGCTAGCCATCAAGCTCAAGGTTGGACCTGTATAGGTTATCATTATGTAATTCGTAAAGATGGAACAATAGAAATCGGTCGACCACATTGGACAATAGGAGCACATGCCTATGGTGAAAATTCTCATACGATTGGTATTCATGTATGTGGAAATTTTGAAATTGGAGAGCCAACATCAAAACAAATTGAAAGTTTAGCAATGCTTCTTGCTAATATTTGTACAGATTATGGATTACCAATTGATACTACACATGTAGTGGGACATAGAGATTTAATGGCAACTGTTTGTCCTGGATATAATCTTTATAAAATTTTACAAACAATTAGAGGTAAAGCAGTGTTTTATCAACAGCAATAATATATATAATAGGAAGGAGTTTGCACAAAATGAAAAATTTAATAAAAACAGTATTAGGTATTTTTATAAAATCAAAGATTGAACAACGTAAACAAGAAATAAAAGCTAAGTTAGAAAAAGAAATCTCTACAACTACTAGTGAATGGGTAAAAGCTAGAAATACAGGATTTCTAGCTCTTATAGATAGTGCTAATAATAAAATTCTTGATGAAATTGAAAAATTTATAAAAAAATAACTTATTACTTTGTAGTAATAAGTTATGCGGTGCCATTTAAGTGTCATATAAGTGCCATAAAAAATATATTAATACATTAATAAAAAAATAATCAATTTATATAATGTGTGTAATATTAAGCATTTTTATTTAATGAAAATAAAATATATAAATTAAATATCTTCCTTCTCTATTCTAAAGACGTTTATGGTATCTACGTCTGGGCAACAAAATATAGCTGTGCCTTTTGGTTGATTAGGTATAGAACCACCATATCTTAAAATATCAATATAAGGAAATGCTACATGCATCGCCATAGGGCATAATTCACCACGTTGTGTATCAAAATCAAAACTATCACCTATCTTATGACCTCGATGACAACCGCAAGGTCCTTTTCTATCGATTAATGTTATTTTTATTTTAGGGCGTTTTGCCATAATAATCACCTCGTAAATATTTTATCATATTTGTTTATTATATAAAATATTACCTCTATTTTTATATAGATATATCCTATATAATACATAAATTTATTATATGTTTAAAATCAATAATAATTAAATTTTAATAACTGTTATTTAAACATTATTTTTATGTTTTAGATAAATATATTAATTAAATAATTATTATTAATAAACTAAAAGTAAAATATACAGAAAATTAAATATATTGTTGCGGATTTTATTGGTTATTATTTACTAATTATATAAATTGATGATATAATTAAATCAACTTCCTATTTCATAAAAAATAGGAAGTTGATTTAAAGGAAAAGCTTATTTTTGAAAAAATAAATTTATCATATATAAAAA
>OGGE01000462.1_pt1 | contig 33465 bp, 30 predicted proteins | sample 1571121 | NCBI WGS metagenome assembly OGGE01 (sample SAMEA2581959, study PRJEB24529) | metagenome | biome: Human gut stool | place: China | collected 2011
GCTCGTATAGGCAGGATAATATGGATATATCAAATAATCAAAAGAACGAGAAACATTACAGAGAATAATTCCTAAACAAAAAGCGTTAGTCTTTGTAGAGTTTGAATAATCCACACAATCACAAGACGCCAGTATTTATGTGTGGTACAAACAAATTTGCTTAGTGTTTGGCGACAAAATGGCAACATTTTGTGGTTATTCAAAAGATAAAAATTTTATTTTTTAACCTATATAAAGAAACCTTACTGACTTTCAGAAGTAAAAAATTGAATATCGGTAAGGTTTTTCTTTTCTTTCTTTTTCTTATCAAATAAAGCCTGTACAAGGTAATCACTCAATTTCTGAGAAGGCACTTTGGCATGTCTCTGGTAGATATTTAGTTCCGGGTACTTATATCTCCATTCATCATATTCTTTTTTGCTGATTTCACCGTTTTCCAGTTTGTCAGCCTGCTCCATTCATGCACGAAGCATTTGATTTACAAAGGCGCCGGGAACAGATACGGAACGGTCAAGATAGAGATAAGGTTGTCCGCTTACTGCTGTCAGAAAGAGATACAACCATAACATTATTATGTGAAAGAGTAAATGTCTACTATGCGAGAGTAAATTCTATCGGCTAATGGGGTGGTGAAATTTAAAAATTCATTTCAGGAGTTTGATGAACAAGTCGGAATGGATTGAAATTTTGGTATTAGAATGATAAAATATTGTTAGGTTTTAGCAGACAAGCATAAAATAAAGAATGAGGTAATCATTATGGATGAAAAATTTGGTAAGTTTGTGCGTAACAAACGTGAAGAGAAGAAGATAAACTTGAGAAAACTGGCTGAAATTTTAGAGATAGCACCAGCATATATGAGTGATATGGAAAAAGCAAGAAGATATCCGCCAGATAAGGAAAAATTGGCTAAGATAGCAGAGGCTCTGGAACTTACAGAGGATGAAGCTAACACAATGTACGATTATGCAGCATTGGCGAAGGATAATTCTGTATCACCTGATTTGCCGGAGTATATTATGGAGACAGATAATGTCCGTGTCGCGCTTAGAAAAGCCAGAGATTTGGGGATGGGAGATAAGGACTGGATGGATGTCATAAAAATGCTTGAAGAGAAGGAGAAAGAAGCAAAGAAGTGAAGTATTTTGAATATTCACCATCCCAGCTTGAACAGAAAGCTAATGAGCTTATAGAAAAGCATGATAAAGAGAGACTTATCAAGGCAAAGCATATAGATGTCTATGATATTGTAGATTTAATTGGATGTACACCAGATTGGTTTTACATTACACCAGATTTGAGTGTACTTGGTATGACTGCATTTCATGATGTATTAATGTGGTCATGGCCGAGTAATCATTACGAAAAAGGAATGTATCCAGAACGGGTAAAGGTGGATAAGGGGACTGTTGTTATAGATCGTGCATTGCAGGAAAATGTTAATACTGGCAGAGAAAATTTTACTGTGGTACATGAATGCTTCCATCAGATACTACATCCAAGGTGTTTTAATAACAGAGGTGCTGACTATACAAAAATGTGTACACACAAATCCTTTAGAAATCATGCAGAGAGAGTCAGAAATATGACTGCAATAGATATCATAGAATATCAGGCTAATTATTCAGCGGCAGCTTTTTTGATGCCAAGAGTGGCAGTTTTCAATACTTTTGGAGAAATAATAGGGCAGTCAGTAACAAACAAAATTTTACAGGCAACTGACTATGAAGTAAATAATGCAATAAAAGAAGCAGCAAAGCAATTTGATGTGAATTATACTGCTATGAAGTATAGGTTACAGACTTTGGGGTTACTTGAAAAAGAATCACAAAAAGAAGAATATATCGTTTAGAATGGAGAAATTATGAATCAGTCAACATACAACTCATTGAAATCATTTATTTGGGGAATTGCCAATGATTGCCTGGTAGATGTATATGATGTGGGAGATTATAGAAAAATAATATTGCCAATGTTTGTTATCAGACGATTTGATGCGGTTTTAGAGCCAAAACATGAGGCTGTTATGAAAGCCAAGGAACAATTCACTAAAGCAGGAATTACAGAACTTGATGCAGCACTTGCTTCTGTTGCAGAGCAGGCATTTGTAAATAAATCTGATTTTACATTGACAGATTTAAAGTCAAGGACGAATCAGCAACAATTGAAAAAGGATTTTATCGAATATTTGGATGGATTTTCAGAAAATGTACAGGTAATCATCAACAAATTTCATATCAGAAATGAGATAGACAGACTTTCAGAGCAGGACAGATTGGGGCTATTGATAGAAAAGTTTGTAGATCCACGAATTAATCTGAGTAACAGACCAGTGTTGAATGAAGATGGTTCGGTCAGGATAGAAGCACTTGACAATCATACTATGGGTACTCTTTTTGAGGAAGTTATCCGTATGTTTAATGAGGAGACTAATGTAACAGATGCCGGAAGACATTTTACACCGAGAGATATAGTTGAATTGATAGCAGATTTAGCATTCATACCTGTACAGGATAGAATACAGAGTACGACATATCGTATTTATGACGGAGCCTGTGGTACCGGAGGTATGCTTACTGTGGGAGATGAACACATAAAAAAGCTTGCCAAGGAACAAGAGAAAAAGGTATCCATTCATTTGTATGGTCAGGAGAATGCGGATGAAACCTATGCAATTGCTAGAGCGGATATGCTCGTAAAAGGTGAGGGCAAGGAGTCTGATCAGATACGATTTGGTTCGACAATTTCTGATGATAAATTTGCAAAAGAAGAGTTTGATTTTATGTTGTCAAATCCTCCATTTGGTACGCCATGGAAGACAGACCTGAAGGCATGGGGGATTGATAAAAAAGATGAAATATCAGATTCCAGATTTATCATAAACTACGATGATAATCCGGAGTACAGTTTAATACCAGATATTGGTGATCCTCAGATGTTATTCCTTGCAAATAATATAAGCAAGATGAAGACAACAACAGAGCTTGGAAGTCGTATTATAGAAGTTCATAATGGTTCGTCATTATTTACGGGAAAAGCTGGTTCCGGTCCAAGTAACCTGCGAAGATATATATTTGAACAGGATTTGTGTGAGGCAATTATTGCAATACCTGAGAATATGTTTTATAACACAGGAATAGGAACATATCTGTGGGTACTTACCAATAAAAAAGATGAAAAGCGAAAAGGTAAAGTGCAGCTCATTGATGCCACAAGCATGAAAGAGCCTTTAAGAAAGAACCTTGGCGATAAAAACTGTGAGATGACACAGAAAATGCGTGAAAAGGTTATGGAGCTGTATCTTGCGTTCGATAAGGCGGACAGTGAGTATAGCAAGGTATTTCCAAATGAAGAATTTGGATTTTATCAGATTGAAGTGAACAGACCATTGCGTTTAAAGGTAAATGTAAGTGATGAAGCATTGGAAGATTTCAAAAACAGCGCAAAAGATAATGAATTCTATGATTTTCTTATGACAAATGAGAAAGATACAGAGAGTACAAATTTCAATTTATTTATAAGGAAACTTGAAAAGTCTGCAAAAAGGGCAGAACTTAAATGGACGAAAAAACGTGAAAATGCGATTAGAAAGTACTTTACAACAACGGATGAAAATGCAGATGTTGTGTTGGACAAGAAAGGAAATACAGAGCCAGATAATAATCTGAAAGATACAGAACAGGTACCGCTGTTATATGATGGTGGAATAACAGGATTTTTTGAAAATGAAGTAAAACCTTATGTAGAAGATGCGTGGATGAATGAAGATAGTGCTGTTATAGGTTATGAACTCAGTTTCACAAAGTATTTCTATAAGCCGGTGCAGCTTAGAGATATGAGTGATATTATTGCAGATATTAGGAATATTGAGCAGAGTACAGACGGATTGCTTGCCTCTATTATTGGAGGTGAGGTATGATGTTGAAAGGGTATGAGAGATATGTTCTTTCGCTAGAAGCAAAATGGTATTTGAAAATACCTTCAACTTGGAAGAGTACAAAAATGAGAACTTTGTTTATAGAAAGAGTAACCAAAGTATCGGATAAAGATTATCAAGCTTTATCTGTTGGAAAAATGGGAGTAGTCCCACAATTAGAAGATGCTGTTAAAACAGATAATGGTGATAATCGAAAATTGATATGTGCAGGTGATTTTGCAATTAACAGTAGATCAGATAGAAAAGGTTCTAGTGGAATATCTCATTATACAGGATCTTGTTCATTGATTATTACTGTTTTGAAACCTCATGACAAACTTAACAGAGAATTTTTTAATTATTTATTAAGAAGCAATGGTTATGTAGAAGAATTTTATAGAAACGGACATGGACTTGTATCAGATTTATGGACAACTAAATGGCAGGAAATGAAAAATATATTTGTTCCTGTGCCCCCAAAACAGGAGCAGGATAAAATAGTGCAATTTCTTGATTGGAAGATTTCTGAGATGAATCGTTTTATTCATCAAAAGAAAAAGCAAAATAAGTTATTGGAAGAACTAAAACTAACAAAGATAAATAATCTTGTCACAAAAGGTTTGACACATGATGTTAAATATAAGCAAAGTAATGTAGAATGGCTTGGAGAGATACCGGAACATTGGGATGTCGATCATATCAAACAGCATTTTAAGATAAAAAAGAGAATCGCAGGTAAGGAAGGTTATGATGTTTTATCGATTACTCAACAAGGTATAAAGAAGAAAGATATAAGTTCAAATGAAGGACAGATGGCTCAAAGTTATGCAAATTATCAATTTGTATATCCAGGAGACTTTGCTATGAATCATATGGATTTGCTGACGGGATACATTGATATATCTAAGCAATTGGGAGTTACTAGTCCGGATTACAGAGTTTTTACTTTGAGTGATTCAGAACATTGTTTTGCCCCATTCTATTTAAGGGTGTTTCAGATAGGATATAAAAGAAAAATTTTCTATAAATTTGGAAAAGGAGCTGCAAATCAGGGAAGGTGGAGATTGCCAATAACAGCTTTTTATGATTATGCTATTCAGGTCCCGCCAATAGATGAGCAGAGAGAGATTGCAAGGCAGTGTGATGAAGTAGAAAAACAAATTAATGAAATGATTTCCGCAATAAACAAAGAAATCACCCTTGTCGAAGAACTTCGGACAAAACTTATATCAGATGTAGTTACAGGTCAAGTAGATGTCAGGGATGTCAAGATTCCGGCATATGAGACTAAAACGGATATAATAAATTCTGAAGATGACACAGATGAAGAAAATCTGAATGAAAGCATGGAAGAATAGGAGGATGCAGATGGAAAAGAATATTGTGTATCATGAAAGTAATGTAGAAGTGTCAATTCCGCGTATTCTCCAAAATGGTTTTTACAAGGATTTTGGATATGGATTTTACTGTACCAGTTTTGAAAAACAGGCAAAGCGGTGGGCAATGACAAGAAAAGGTGCATCTGTAGTAAATCATTATGAATATACGCGAAATACAGAATTAAAGATATTGACATTTAATGAGATGACAGATGAGTGGCTTGATTTTGTGGCAGACTGCAGACGAGGAATTGAACATAGTTATGACATTGTGGAAGGACCTATGGCAGACGATCAAATCTGGAACTTTGTGGAAGGATTCATTGATGGAAGAATCCCAAGAGATGCATTTTGGGGGTTGGTAAGATTTAATTATCCTACCCATCAGATTGTGTTCTGTACAGAAGCAGCACTGAAAACATTGACTTTTGAAGGGAGTGAGACATTATGAAGAATAAGTACTTTCCAGACGAAGATATAGAATCGAATGATCTTTATTTCGTATGCTATATGATAGAGCGTGTTGCAAGACACATTAAGCAGAAAAATAGGTATGTCGTAAATACAATCGGACGAGAGGGTTTATATCATCTGCTTAGCTGCGCAAATGTATTACATTGCGAAAATCCATTGAAAGTAGAAGAAGACTGGATAAGTGATTATGCTTTAAAAGCTGGAGATTATGATATTACAGCAGTTGACAAAGAGATGGCTTCAATTATTCCTTCGCCTTTGGATATGGGCGCTGTATATCAGCGTCTGATAAGAGATACCCTAACTTCAAAAGAAGATTTTATAGATGGGATAATCAGGGTATATAACAATGAAATTTGTGATGTGATTGATAATTACAACTGTAGTGCATTCTATGAGCCATCGTATGTGATTGCACGAGCATATCAGAACGGTGGATTCTAACTGAAGAAGGAGGCGCATTAGTTAATGGCAACAAATATGAAAGAGAATGGTTTTGAAACTATGATTGTAAAGTATCTGGTAGAAAACAATCATTATGAAGAAGGCAGCAATTCGGATTATAACAAGATATATGCTATAGATGAAGTGCGCCTGTTTCGTTTTTTACATGATACACAAGATGAGAAACTTGCCGAGCTTCGTATAGAAGACAATGAGATTGAGAAGAAAAAGTTTCTGGATCGTATGAGTAAAAAAATATCAGATGATGGTGCAATCAATCTCATTCGTAAGGGAATGAAGTATAAGAATAAAACTGTCGATTTTTATATGGTCAGACCGAGTGATGGTAATCAAGAGGCTAAAGAGAGCTATGATAAAAATATTTTTAGTGTTACAAGGCAGCTTCGATATAGCAATGATTATGGCAGGCTGGCTCTTGATGTCTGTATATTTTTAAATGGGCTGCCTATCATCACAATGGAACTTAAAAATCAGATAACTAAACAAAATCATGACGATGCAATCAGACAGTATATGACAGATAGAACACCGGATGAATTGTTATTTCAATTTAAGAGGTGTATTGTACATTTTGCAGTAGATGATGATGAAATATATATGTGTACAGAACTTAAGAAAGAGAAGTCTTTCTTTATGCCATTTAATAAGGGAAACAATAATGGAGCTGGAAATCCGAGAAATCCAAATGGGTTGAAGACTGATTATCTGTGGAAGGATATATTGACAAAGCCGTGTTTGTCTAACATATTGGAAAATTATGTACAAATAACAGAAGAAAAAGATGAGGATACAGGGCACAAATCATACAAGCAGATATTCCCAAGATATCACCAGTTATCAGTAGTTACTTCTCTTTTGGCTGATGCTAAAAATGATGGTACAGGGCATAGGTATCTTATTCAGCACAGTGCAGGTTCAGGAAAATCTAATTCAATAGCATGGCTGGCACATCAGCTTGTTACACTAAAAAAGGATAAGAAAGATGTATTTAATACAGTAATAGTTGTCACAGACAGAGTAAATCTTGATAAACAGATACGTGATACCATTAAGCAGTTTATGCAGGTGTCTAGTACAGTTGGTTGGGCAAAGGATGCATCAACATTAAGTACGCTTATGGAACAGGGCAAGAAGATTATTATTACGATTGTACATAAGTTTCAGTTTATTCTTGAAGCGGTTTCGGCAGATTACAAAAATAAGAAATTTGCTATTATAATTGATGAAGCTCATTCCAGTCAGAATGGCAGCCTTGCTGCAAAGATGAATATTGCAGTTTCAGGAAATGTGTATGACGATGATGATGAATTTGAAGATAAATTAAATACGATTATAGAGGGCAAGAAGATGGCTACTAATGCCAGCTATTTCGCATTTACAGCCACACCAAAGAATAAAACTCTTGAGATGTTCGGAAAGAAAATGTTTGATGAACACGGAAATGCTATTTTGAATGATGATGGTACGCAGAAAGCAAAGCCTCATTATGTGTATACCATGAAACAGGCAATAGAAGAGAAGTTTATTCTGGATGTTCTTAGATACTATACACCATATGAGAGCTTTTATCATATTGTAAAAACAGTAGAGAATGACCCTTTATTTGATAAAAAACAGGCACAGAGAATATTACGTTATTATGTGGAAGTACAAGAAGTTGCGGTAAAGGAGAAAGCAGGGGTTATTGTAGAACATTTTCACTCTGAAGTGCGTAACAAGATTAAAGGACAGGCACGAGCAATGGTGGTTGCAAGCAGTATAAAAAGAGCTATAGAGTACTATATGGCAATAAACAAACTGCTGGAAGAAAGAAAAAGTCCATACAAGGCTATAGTAGCTTTCACAGGTGAAATTAAATATGAAGGTGTCACATATAATGAAGCAAAGCTGAACGGCTTTCCAAGCTCACAGATTGAGAAAAAGTTTAGAAAAGATCCTTACAGATTGCTCATAGTTGCAAATAAGTTTCAGACAGGATACGATGAACCATTGTTGCAAACGATGTATGTTGATAAGGGATTATCGGATATCAAGGCAGTACAGACATTATCGCGCTTGAATCGCTGTTATCCTAATAAAAATGAAGTTTTTGTTCTTGATTTTCAAAATGATCCGGCAGATATAAAGGCAGCATTTGATAAGTATTATAAAACAACTATTTTATCAGGAGAGACTGACGTAAATAAATTAAATGATTTAATCGAGGAGATGGAACCTTTAGAAGTTTACTCAGATGAGGAAGTAAAAGCGGTGGCAGAACTATATTTAGATAATGCCGATAGAACAAAGATAGATCCGATTATTGATAAAGGAACAGAAAGGTACAAAGAACTTGAATATGATGATCAGGTAGATTTTAAGAGCTCTGCTAAGACATTTTTACGAACTTATAATTTTCTTTCATCTATATTACCATATGGATCGATGGACTGGGAGAGATTATCAATTTATTTAACTTTTCTTGTAAGTAAGCTGCCTAAACCGGATAATGGAAATGCTGATGAGATAATGGAAGATATTGAACTTGAAAGTTATAGATTAGTGGCACAGGATACTATAAGTATAAAGCTGGAGGATGAGGACTCGGAGATAGAGCCTGTACCGGTAAAGACAGATGTGGGTATTCCTGTTCTAGAGATGGATACTTTATCAAATATATTAGCATCATTTCATGAGATGTGGGGAAACTGCGCGTGGACAGACGAAGATAGAATCAGAAAGCAAATTGCAGAATTACCAGATATTGTTGCACAAGATGAGAATTATCAGAGAGCAATGATGTATGCTGATGCACAGAATGCCAGAGATGAGAGTGATAGAGCTACACAAGAAGCAATACTAAAGAGTTTGGTTACAGGAACAGAATTATATAAAGCTTTTTTTGAAGATACGCGAAATAAGAATAATCAGTCATTTAAAAAGTGGTTGTTGGATTTTGTATTTACAAATACATATAAACCTGATAATAGGGATAAATAAAGAAATGTGCGGTATTAGTGTTGAAACTGATACCGCACATTTCAAAATAATTGCCTGTAAATATATATTGACAAAGGGATATGTTGGTGGTAATCTAATGTTAGAAATAAGCGAACAAGCATAAATGTAAGAGCACGTTTTATTTTTTGTTAGAAGCGTTAGAAATAAGCGAATAAGCGGAAGAGAGAAGGCGATATATTGAATAGTTTATAAGAATACAAGAAATAAATGATTGAATATAGGATTTGACAAAAAATGGATTGAGGGGTGACTCAATCCAAAGTATTGTTAATGACCAATAGATGACTAACAATTTATGTATATTTACTATATCATCTATTAATCCTGTTTGTAATCCAAAATGAAAGTTCGAATCACAAATAGGTCATTTTTGTTTCAACATAGAGAAAAATCATTGTAAAGGAGCAAATAGATGAGAAAAAAAGAATTAAGACAAAAAGACATATTGAAATTGATAGAAGGGTTGGATATCTCTCCGACCATGTATAAAAATGCAACAGAAAAATATAAGGCAGTTGGTACATATCTACAAAATCAAGGACTTACTTGTGATATTTTTCCACAAGGTTCGTTCAGTTTAGGTACTGTAGTTCGTCCTTATCGGGAATCTAAGGAAGCAGATTATGATTTAGATTTTATTTGTTGTCTTGGAGATAAAAAAGAAGCAACAACTGCAAAATATGTAAAAAATGTTGTGAAAGAAATTTTATGTAATTCCGAAGTGTATAGAGAAAAACTTCAAGATATTGAATGGGATAAATGTTGGACCTTAGAGTATGCAGAAGTGAACGGTATAGGCTTTAATATTGATATTGTGCCGGCTGTTTCGGAATCAGATGATATTATTCAGTTGATGGTAGGTAATAACTTATCGAAGGATAATGCAGAGTTGGCGGTTGCAATTACTGATAAAAGGAGACAAAATTATTTTTGGCTTACGAGTAATCCAAGAGCCTATAAAAACTGGTTTGAATCGATAAATAAACCTTTTTTAGAGTTTGATCGTATAAATAAGCGAAAGGTTCTTTTTGAAAAAAGTAGAACAGTTTACAATAGTATTGAGGAAATTCCAGAAGGACTAGAACGTTCAGCGTTACAGAGGGTTATACAGATTTTAAAACATCATAGAGATGTTTATTATTGTAGAATAAAAAAAGAAAATCTCAAACCGACATCGGCAATAATAACAACTATTTGTGCAGAAATCGCAAGTGGTATGAATCCATCGTTAAATGTATTTGAATTACTTCAGGCAATAGCAGATGACTTTGAAATCTATTCTGCAAATCAAACCATGACAGAAGAAGCGTTTTCTAGACAATATGAGACTAAAAATGTTATTCGAAAAAGTAACGGAAAATGGCAAATTATAAATCCGGTAAACCCAAATGATAATTTAGCTGATTCTTGGAATATTAATCCAGAAAAAGCAGAACTATTTTTTAAATGGGTAAAAGCAATGAAAAAAGATTATGTAGATTCGTTGCAGATAGAAGATAATGATTTTGTAGCATTGCTTGAAAACAATTTTGGAAGAGATTATGTGAAGAAAAGTATTAACTTAAACGAATATGCAAACGTTGTGCCGACCATTATCAAAAACACACCAAAACCATGGAGAAAATAAATATGGGAATTGATGATTTAAATATTGAAATGGTAAAAGAAAAATATCCACAGTTAAAGATGACTAAAGATAAGAATTCGTATATTATTTCTGGAGAATTTATTTTAAATCATTGTTTTGAAGATGTTCGCATGACTGGAAAATTTGAATTAGAAATTAGTGTGCCGGGGGAGTTTCCCCAGGCACTTCCGAAAGTAAAAGAGTTGTCCCATTATATTGATCGAAATTATCCACATATATATCAAGATGGACAGTTTTGCCTAGCGTCTGATTTGGAATTAAAAATATTTTTCTCACAAAATGCAGATATATGTTCTTTCATAGATCAATATATAATTCCATATTTATACACATATCGATTTTATGAGGAATATGGTGTGTATCCATATGGAGAACGTTCGCATGGAATAATAGGAGATTTAGAGTATTTGAAAGATTTGTTTAGAGTGGATGATTGGAGGCAAGTTTTTAATATTATACTATTCGTAGTGCAATCACCATATAGAGGACATCTATTATGTCCATGTGGAAGCGGAAAGCGAATAAGAAATTGTCATGGAGATATTTTGAAAAGAGTGATAAATGCTGGACTTCAAAATGATTGTAAAAAAATTTTATTAGAGATTAAAGAAAATGTGACAGAAAGGTAAATTATGGATAATGTAGTTAAACAGTTAAAACAATTTAAAACTGATGCGATATATGAGAAAAAAAAGCATTACAATGCAGCAGAAAGAAAGCGTAAATATTATAAATGGATATCAATTGTTCAAATTATTTTAAATGCAGTTGCGGGAACAACATTGTTTACAATTGTGTTTGGAGAAGGTAGTAATACAGCTGAAATCTTTGCACTTGTTTTTACTATAGGTGCGACTATATTGGCAAGTATACAAAAGATTTGTGATTACGAAAATCAAGCCCAGGGAAATACAAAAGCAGCAGATATGTACTTGAGAATTAGTAAACGAATTAATTTAGTTTTAAATTTTATTAAAGATAATGCACTAACAGAAAATGAAATACTGGAAAAAGCGGAAGAGATTCAAGCTGAAATAAGTCATGCAAATGAGTTAGGATCTCAATTTCCTACTAGTAGAAGAGATTACAAGCGGGCACAAGAGGGAATAAAAAACGGTGAAGAAAATTATACTAATGAGGAATTGAATCTTTGGGAATAGGATAATTCCAAAGGTATTAATGTTGTTTTCTGAGATGATCTGTCGAATTTGTTCTTTTGCAACTGCCATAAAAAATACTCCTTTTCGATAAGAATTGTCATATCTGAATTCTTACCAAAAAGGAGTTATTTTTTACCAAAAACACAAACTATTTTACACTACCGTTGTTAAGCTGTCAAGGTTCGTTAATAGTTGCTATTCCAGCTGTACATTCAGCTTGCCGATATTTGAAAGTGTTTCATAGAATTCATTCTTATAAGGGCAGCTGCTGCACAGTTTGAACGTGATATATCTTGCTGAACGAACTACCTTTGCAGCAATCTTCAACAGTTTTAAACGGACAGTATCAATGCGTTGCTTTCGCATGTTTACCGATAACACCAAGAGTCTAAACCAATTAAATATGTTATACGCAAGAGCGTGTACCTGAAGCCTGTTGGCATTTACCATTCTGCTATGACTGCTTACGGACGCGAAATCAAAACCGGATTTGCTTTCTTTAATGAAGTTTTCCATCAGTCCTCGTTTGCAGTAAAATTTGATGAGATATTCTGGTGAGGACTCCATGTTTGTGACAACAAATGTGTACATGTAAACCATCTGGTTGTCCGGCTTTTCAACCTTGCATACTACGCGCCTTTCATAAGGCCATGAACCTGCTTTGTACATGAATTCGCCATAGGCTGCTGCATAATCGACTGTGTTATTTTGGGTAATCTCATCAAGCTCATCCACAAGATCGGATACTTTTTCGCGGAGAATGCCATTTTCCTTCAGCCGAATCACATAGCTTGTGCCGTTTTTCTCACACTGTTCATAAAGATCAGGCGTGGCGAAACCGCTGTCACCACGAAGCAGAATACGGATTGACGGATAATCATTCAGGTATTCATCAAGTACCGTCTGCAGAAAGTCAACCACTCCGGTACAGGAATACTGTGTTCCGTCACGAAGCTGGATCTTTATCAGATCCTCAGTCATTCCATCATAGCAAACAAGAGGATGATATCCATTGCTTTGATAATGAAAGTTAAAGGCACTGCCCTCCTGTCTGCCATATGCATCAAGGAGAGTGGAATCCAGATCCAGAATAACCGCCTGTGGCATCTGGATATTGTAAATTTTATTCCGAAGTATTCTGCCAATCGTAAGAAACTGGTTTAAGGTATCTTCATCCATACGGTTAAAGAATCTTGATACAGTAGGCTGTGATGCAAGTGCATCTTTTTCAAGTACAGACTTGAATACAGGATCATTGGTAAGTTCATCGGAAGCATCATCTTCGAAATAACCAGCAATAATCGTATATATCATCTGGAGCAGGTTTTCCTGATCTGTATGATATCTGAATAATGCAGAGTCATTGGTTTTGAAAGCTTTGCCTAAAAGCTTATCAATACCAAGTTTGCTTACGAATTCTTTGATGAGAAGCAAGCCTGCATCGGAGGATAAATCTCCTCCATCGAAATTTATTTTAATCTGCCTATTGCTTTCTAATGATAAGGTGTTTACAATACTCATAAAGGGCTCCTTTTGCTGGTATTATTTGAGATTCGACACCTTAATTTTATCACAAGTGGATGCTCTTTTTTCATTCACTTGATAGGTGAAAAGCAATATTCAGTTAAAGCACAGTAACTATGTGGCTTTCAGCCACTTTCACGGCTTTGCCATGAATAATATAGGTTAATAGTATCTTTGGACTTGCCGAGTTTGAATGATTTTTTGTAAAAACTACACTTAACCAAAATAAGCAATAAGCAGTGGACAGGAATTTGGTAGTCCCTTTAGGGAAAAGGTAAGTTTTGGAAATGACTTTACAACATAAGCAATCACAAAAGTGTTAAGTAAAACATATACAAGTTATAAATAGAAGAAGACCTTGCTGATTTTTCCAATGGAAGAGAAATTATGGCAGGGTCTTTTGGTAAAACAGTTTGTTGATGAAAAATAACGGAATGTCAGATTGAAACAAACAGGTGTTGATGATACAATAAACAGATAGCTGTAATAGTAGAAATAAAAATTTGCCTAGTGAAAAACGGTTATCTACCGCAGTATAGCTCGGAAGTATTTAATAAAGTTATGGAGCAGGTAGAGAATTTTGAAGAATATTCGGGAACAAAAGATATAAGAAACTAAAAAAATGTTTTTGCGAAGACTTATCAATATAAGGTAGATATAAACAATCAGCGAGGAGGTGCTGAATATATCAAATGACTAATGTATGTATACAGAAAAAAGATTTAAAAGATGGGAAATATTTAAAAAGCAATATTTTATCGGTAAATTATAAACACTATGAAAGAGAAAGAAGTTTTCCTTACTATCGCTTTATGGGAAAACTAGAGTTTGAAACATTGCTTCAAGAAAAAATACTTTATTTTACCAATCCCGAGGAATGGAAAAAGTCTGCAACAGGAGATAAAAATGAGAAGTATTTGGAAGACTGGTATACAGACAGAAAAAATATATTAAAGGCATATCAAATTATAAATGAACATTGTATGGATATTCAGGAACAATACTGTACACAACAATATATTATGTCAGTGTTTAGCAGTTTTATAGGAGCAGCAGCCTTGTTACAGCAGATGAGTTTTTGCTATTGTGTTGCTGATAGATATACAGAAAGCAAAATGATTGATGAATATCATACAAAATATAAAAGAAATATTATAGTACAATTCAAAAATGATTTTTACAAGAAATTAGCAATATTGTCAGATGATAAATTTGTACCTGTTAGTACATATTTATATGCGGATGTAATGCCAATGATTTATGTAAATAACTTTGAAGAGTTTATCGCAAAATATGTATGTAAATGTCGAAGAATTGAAGATATAGCAAAAAACGTTTTTGATTATGGAGCTTTTTTAAAAGAAATAAACTTTCAGTATGAACATGAAACAAGAATCAAATTACATATGCATACCGAGAATAATTGTGATTTACCAAGTTTATCAAAGGATTTTTACATGAAAAATTTTTATAGGAATGATGAAAATGAAATTGTAAATAATGGTATGTTATTTATTCAGAAATGTAAAAAGGCACTGGATAAGAGTTTTGAAGATGTGTCTGATAAAATTAAAATGGTTGGAGGTAAGCAAAATTTTGAGTTGCATTTAAACGAAATTGAGATTAACAAAATCATTGATTGCATTTTATTGCATAAAAATGCAGATGAAAGCGAAAAGAATGCCGTATATAAATTAGAAAATCTTAGAGACATACAAATTAAAGAAGTAGATTTTGATAATTTGTATGTTGAAAATTAAAAAAGTATATGCAAGAAAGGAAGTGACTGAATGGCAATACCAACTAGTATCAAAACACTTTTGTCTGGAGATGTCGTTGAATGGGCGAGGATTGAATTTAAGGAAACATGGGATGCAGCAGCATCTTTAAAATCCATATGTGCATTTGCTAATGATCTTGATAATTGGGGTGGAGGATACATTATTATTGGGGTACAGGAAAACAATGGAAAACCTGTTTATCCGTTGAAAGGAGTTCCGACAGATAAGTTGGATGCATATCAGAAAAATATATTTGGAAAATGCAAACTTCTTAGACCTGCTTATACACCGATAATTGGTGTTGAGACTTACCAGGACAAACAGTTCATTGTTATATGGTGCCCGGGTGGGGATAATAGACCATATTCATCGCCAAAGACAATGGAGAAAAATAATAAAGAGCGCATTCATTACATTCGTAAAGCTTCAAATACTGTAGAGCCATCAGATGATGAGGAAAAGGATTTATTTAATCTGGCAAATAGAGTACCATTTGATGACAGAGTGAATCATCAGGCAGAGCTGGCAGATTTGAATATTACTTTGATTCAGAATTATCTCAAAGAAATAGGAAGTTCACTTTATGAAAAATCAAAAACAGGAGATTTTGCTGAACTATGTAATGATATGAATATTATCAGTGTACTTCCAGAATATGTTAAACCTAAAAATGTGGGATTAATGTTTTTCTGTATGGAGCCGGATAAATTTTTTCCTTGTACCCAGATAGATATTGTACAGTTCCCAGACGGATTGGGTGGTGACAATATTATAGAAAATACATTTAAGGGACCGATTCATCAACAGCTTAGAGAAGCACTGCAGTTTATAAAAAACTCAATCGTAACGAAGAAAATTGTTAAGAGTGCGGATAAAGCAGAATCAGATTGGGTATATAATTATCCATATGCAGCATTGGAAGAAGCGTTGGCAAATGCAGTTTATCACCGTGCATATGATATCAGGGAACCGATAGAAGTAAGGGTTGAACGGGAAATGATTGAAATTGTAAGTTTTCCAGGACCAGATCGTTCGGTTACGCAGGAAGGACTAAAACGATATAGGGTATCAAATCGCAGATATAGAAACAGGCGTATAGGCGAGGTTCTTAAGGAATTGCATTTGACAGAGGGCAGAAATACTGGATTTGGTAAAATTCTTAGAGCTCTTGAAGAGAATGGTTCCCCGAAACCAGAGTTTGAGACAGACGATGCTCATAGCTATTTTATTTCACGATTATTTGTACATGAGGCATTTTTAAAAGAAGATACACTGGAGTGTAAACAAAAAGGAACCAAAAAGGAGCTAAAAAGGAGCCAAAAAAAGGAGCCAAAAAAAGGAGCCGAAAGAAAGCTGGATATATTACAGCGAATGGAAGAAAATCCATCAATAACACAGGTTAAACTCATGGAAGAATTTAATCTTACGAGAAAACAAGTCCAGAAGATTATAAAAGACTTGAGAGAAGATAAATTAGTTGAAAGACAAGGATCAAATAGAAGTGGAACGTGGATTGTGAAGAGATAGTTAGTAAAAATTATTGGGCGAGGATACTTATCAGATTTTATTCGGTATAGAAGCGACGCTTAGAGTATTGGTAGCTACGAGCATATACCAGATAATGGTTAAAAGAAATATGAATTTAATATAATGCCCTGAAAATAAAGGTTGTCAAATATTTTCAGGACAGTTATAATGGATTGGCGACAGAAAATCTGGTGGCACAAAAAAAGAGGAACTGTTTACCAGTTCCTCAATGACTGCGAAAAAATTATTCTGTAACGTATTTGCCTACGATTGCCATAACGGTATCAAGAGCAGCGCCATCAGCGTGGACGTTTAAATCGATTGGTTTGGATAAATCAAGGCTGAAAATACCCATGATAGATTTTGCGTCGATTACATATCTTCCGGATACTAAATCGAAATCGCAGTCGAATTTGCTGATTTCATTAACGAACGCTTTCACTTTATCGATAGAGTTCAGTGAAATTTTAACTGTTTTCATTATGAGAACCTCCCTTAATAATAGTTATTTGCTGACCTGATTGTCTGTCAGCTTACAGTTTTCATCTTAACGGCAGAGACCATAAAAGTCAAGGTGAAAACGGATAAAATTTCCAGAAAGATTTAGTGAAAATGTAGAACAGTGCTAAAATATCAGACTGTTTTGTAGAAAATGAACAATAACTAAAGCGAAAACAAAATCTATTCTGTAAGCATATAAGTTTTCGAAATGTCAGCATGTATACAAAGTCCAGACTACAGAAAATGAGTATGCAGGTATAGAATTATAAAAACAGAAAAATCAATTAGGAGGAAAGAATGGGAAAAAAAGTTGCACTTCACAACTTAGGATGTAAAGTAAACGCCTATGAAGTAGAAGCCATGCAGCAACTCCTGGAAGAAGCGGGCTACGAGATTGTACCTTTTGAACCAGGCGCTGATGTATATTTAATTAATACCTGTACAGTAACCAACATTGCAGACCGTAAATCCAGACAGATGCTGCACAAAGCAAAGAAAATGAACCCGGATGCTATCGTGATCGCAGCCGGATGTTATGTACAGACAGATGAAGGGAAACTGGATAAAGATGAGGCTGTAGACCTGATCCTTGGAAACAATCAGAAGGGAAATATTGTCCAGGTACTCGAGGAATATGAGCAACAGCACACCAAACAGAAACATGTGCTCAAGATCAACCAGACAAAAGAATATGAAGAACTGGCAATTGATCATACAGCAGAGCATGTACGCGCATATATCAAAGTTCAGGACGGCTGTAATCAATTCTGTACTTACTGTATCATTCCTTATGCAAGAGGTCGTGTCAGAAGCCGTAAGATCGCGCATGTAATGGATGAGGTTCATGCACTTGCAGCAAAAGGATACAAGGAAGTCGTTCTGACAGGAATTCATTTAAGCTCTTATGGTGTAGATTTCCCGGCAGAAGAGAAAGAAACACTGCTTTCCCTGATCCGGGCAGTACATGAGGTAGAAGGAATCGAACGAATCCGTCTGGGCTCCCTGGAACCGGGAATCATCACAGAAGAATTTGTGCAGAGCATTGCCGCATTGCCGAAAATGTGTCCGCATTTCCATCTGTCCCTGCAGAGCGGATGTGATACCACACTGGAGCGAATGAATCGCAGATACAGAAGCGCAGAATATGCAGAGAAATGCGGGCTTCTGAGAAAATATCTGGGAAATCCTGCACTTACCACAGATGTGATCGTTGGTTTTCCGATGGAGACAGAAGAAGATTTTCAGGCTTCCTACGATTTCGTAGAGAGCATTCATTTTTATGAAACTCATATTTTCAAATATTCCCGCCGTCATGGAACAAAGGCTGCAGCCATGTCCGGACAGCTCACTGAAGCACAGAAAGCAGCCAGAAGTGACAAAATGCTTGCGTTAAACGAACAGCATGCAAAAGAATATGAGAAATCCGTGCTCGGCAGTGAACTGAAAGTACTTCTTGAGGAAGAAGTAGAGATTAACGGAGAGCAGTGGTATATCGGCCACAGTATGGAATATATTAAAACAGCAGTGAAAAGACAGGACAACTACGGTGTGAATGACATCGTTACTGTAAAAGCTGAAAAATTTTTGGAAGAGCATACATTAACGGGTGAGGTTCTGGGATCAGAATAGTAGTGTGCGAAGCGTGTTACTGAGAACGGAGTGAACAGTAACACGGACAGTAACGTAGAATAATCATCAATAAATTTGCGGTTGCACAATACGTGAAATTATATTAAAATATAGAAGAAAATATGTGTATTGTATACGAAATTTGCAATACATAGCAAAGCAGAATTACTAAGAAGGCTTTGCGACAATAAATCAGGTAAGGACGTGAATAAAATGGCAGAGAACAATCTGGGTAATACCCAATATTTCAGAACAAAACCAGACCAGGAACTTCAGGTAAAGGAAGTCCTGGATCTCGTTTACACAGCAATGGATGAGAAGGGATACAATCCGGTCAATCAGATCGTTGGATATATTATGTCCGGAGATCCTACTTACATCACCAGTCATAAGGGCGCAAGAAGCATGATCATGAAAGTGGAGCGCGACGAACTGGTAGAGGAACTTTTAAACGAGTATATTAAGAACAAATCCTGGGAACGCTGATATGAGGGTTCTGGGATTAGATTATGGATCAAAAACCGTCGGTGTAGCCATCAGTGATCCGCTGGGGCTCACCGCTCAGGGTGTAGAGACGATCTGGCGTAAACAGGAGAACCACCTGCGCCAGACACTTGCCCGTATTGAAGAACTTGTTTCGGAATATCACGTGGAGAAGATCGTGCTTGGATATCCGAAGAATATGAACAATACGATTGGAGAACGTGCCCAAAAATCACTGGAATTTAAAGAAATGCTGGAGAGACGTACAGGTCTTGAAGTGATCATGTGGGACGAGCGTCTGACGACAGTAGAAGCCAATCGTACTTTAATGGAAGCCAGTGTGCGCAGAGAGAACCGCAAGCAGTATCTGGATCAGCTGGCTGCTGTTTTTATTTTGCAGGGATATCTGGATTCCCTGTCCTGTTAGGAGATTAATAAGATGGAGAAAATTAAATTTCAGCTTGAGGACGGAACAGAAGCGGAGTTTTATGTAGAGGAGCAGACCAGGATCGGAGGAGTTGCATATCTTCTGGTATCTGATTCTCAGGATGATGAGGCGACAGCCTATATTTTTAAAGACGTGTCAGAGGATGACAGTCAGGAAGCCTGCTATGAAATGGTCGAGGACGAGGATGAGATGCAGGCTGTTTTTAAAGTATTTGAACAAATGTTAGATGACGTAGACCTTGAAATGTAGCATGGAGGTGTAGTACTTGAGTAACGAAAATAACAACCAGTTTAATAATGAAGCGCGTGAAAATCATGACGGGCAGTTCGGACATGGTCAGAAGAGGCCATACAACAGACCGAAGAATTATAAATATAAACCACAGCACAGAAACTCTTATGGAAGAAAACCAATGCAGGACCGCAAGGCTCCGGCAGATAAAGAGAAGAACGGAATACAGGTACCATTTAAGGCTGCGATAAAGAATTCTTCCCGCAGACCGAAGAAACCAACATCTAAATTAAAGATCATTCCTCTGGGTGGTCTGGAACAGATTGGAATGAATATCACAGCATTTGAATATGAAGACAGCATTGTTGTGGTAGACTGCGGTCTTGCTTTCCCGGAAGATGATATGCTCGGAATTGACCTTGTCATTCCGGATGTCACCTATTTAAAAGAGAATATTTCCAAAGTAAAAGGCTTTGTGATCACTCATGGACATGAGGACCATATCGGTGCGCTGCCGTATGTACTCAAAGATGTAAATGTCCCTGTTTATTCCACGAAGCTGACCATTGCCCTTATTGCAAATAAGCTGAAAGAGCATAATATGACCAATACTACCAAGTTAAAGGAAGTAAGGCATGGACAGGTCATTAATCTTGGTGATTTTTCAATTGAATTTATCAAGACAAACCATAGTATCCAGGATGCATCTGCACTTGCGATCTATTCTCCGGCAGGCATCGTAGTGCATACCGGCGACTTTAAAGTAGATTATACTCCTGTATTCGGAGATGCCATTGATCTGCAGCGTTTTGCAGAGATTGGAAGAAAGGGAGTACTGGCACTGATGTGTGACAGTACTAATGCAGAGAGAACCGGATTTACCATGTCTGAACGTTCTGTGGGACATGTGTTTGATAATCTTTTCAATGAATATAAGACAAACAGAATCATTATTGCCACTTTTGCATCCAATGTAGACCGCGTACAGCAGATCATTAACACAGCTTATCGTTTCGGACGCAAGGTTGCAGTAGAGGGCCGCAGTATGGTAAATGTTATCACAACTGCAGCAGAGCTTGGATACCTTCGCATTCCGGATCAGACTCTGATTGAGATCGATCAGGTTAAGAATTACCCGGATGAACAGGTAGTGCTGATCACAACAGGAAGCCAGGGTGAATCCATGGCAGCTCTTTCCCGTATGGCTGCAAACATCCATAAGAAAATAGTGATCAAACCGAATGATACTATTATTTTCAGTTCCAATCCGATTCCGGGAAATGAGAAAGCGGTATCCAAGGTTATCAATGAGCTTTCCATGAAGGGTGCGAAGGTTATTTTCCAGGATGTCCATGTTTCCGGACATGCCTGCCAGGAAGAAATCAAGCTGATCTATTCTCTGGTAAAACCGAAATATGCAATCCCTGTTCATGGTGAATACAGACATCTGACCGCACAGAAAAATGTAGTTGAGGAACTTGGAATCCCCAAAGAGAATATCTTTGTCCTTGCATCCGGAAATATTCTGGAGCTTGACAGCCAGAGTGCACAAGTAACAGGCACTGTACACACAGGAGCAATCCTGGTAGACGGACTTGGTGTAGGAGATGTAGGAAATATCGTTCTTCGTGACCGTCAGCATCTTGCAGAAGATGGAATTATGATTGTTGTGGTTACGTTGGAACGCCACAGCAATGTGATTCTTGCAGGACCGGACATTGTTTCCAGAGGCTTCGTATATGTGAGGGAATCTGAGGATCTGATGGATGGTGCAAGAGAAGTGGTAGAGAATGCACTGGATTCCTGTCTGGAACGTAATATTACGGACTGGGGCAAGATTAAGACAGTTGTGAAGGATGCGCTCAGTGAATTTTTATGGAAACGTACCAAGAGAAGTCCTATGATCCTGCCTATTATCATGGAGGCATAAAATGGAACCAAATACAATAGAGGAAAGTATTAAAGGGCTTCTGGAGACTATAAAGGAGAGCCCTGAATATCTGGAATTTCAGAAGCAGAGTGATATCCTGAAAAAGAAGCCCGAACTGAAGGAACGTGTGGATACATTCAGGGCAGATAATTATAAAGTCCAGAATGAATGTGATTCCGATAATCTGTTTGAAGTTGTAGAGCAGATGGGAAAAGAATCCGCAGAGCTTCGCAGACACCCGGAAGTGAATGCGTATCTGGATGCGGAGCTTGCTTTGTGTAAAATGATGCAGAGAATCTGTATAAAACTGGGAGAAGGTATTGATATAGATGTCCCGGGAATGTGATCAGATAAACTGTAAAACAGTTATCCGGCTGTGATCAGATAACTGAGCGGATGATTATGATTATATCCGCCTGACATACAGAAAGGAAATAGCTTATGAGTGATACCAGGGAACGTGCAGGTGCAGCAGGTGTTGTTGTTGCAGGAACGTTTTTTAAGATCGTACTTTATATATGTGTGATAGTTTTACTTTTCTGGGTAGGAAAGGCTTCCTATCAGTTTGGACATGATGTCTTTAATCAGCAGGCCATGAGTCCCGGAGAAGGACAGGAAGTTACAGTGGTGATCAAGGAAGATACTTCCTTGTACAAGATTGCCAAAACTCTTCAGAAAAAAGGTCTGGTCAAGAGTGCAACGGTATTTTATGTTCAGGAGAGACTGTCTACTTATCATGGAAAGCTTCAGGCCGGAACGTATCTGTTAAGTACAGCATATACACCTAATCGTATCATGGGAATTCTGGCAGGTGATGATGAACAGGAAGGGGTAAGTGATTCGTGATAGTTGACGAGCGGATGCGTACCTATATTAATTCACTGGATATGGGAAATACACCGTTTCTTGAAGAATTGGAGCAGTATGCCATCAGGGAACGGGTGCCGATCATCCGGAGAGAAATGCAGAGCTTTATAAAAATGTTTCTGGCTGTAAACCGGCCGAAGCGTATTCTGGAGGTGGGGACAGCCATTGGCTTCTCCACACTTCTTATGTGTGAATATGGTCCGGAGGATCTTGAAATCGTAACGATCGAGAATTATGAGAAGAGAATCCCCATCGCAAAAGAGAATTTCAGGAGAGCCGGACGGGAAGCGCAGATTACTCTGCTTGAGGGAGACGCAGGACAGATATTAAAAGAACTGGAAGATTCGTTTGACATGATTTTTATGGATGCTGCAAAGGGACAGTATATCAACTGGTTGCCGGATGTGATGCGTCTTATGAAAAATGGCGGTGTTCTCATCTCTGACAATGTGCTTCAGGAGGGAGATATCATAGAGTCCCATTATCTGGTAGAGCGCAGAAACAGAACCATATATAAGAGAATGCGTGAGTATCTGTATGAACTGAAACATAATCCATCCCTGATAACTTCGATCATTCCCCTGGGAGACGGAGTTACAGTCAGTGTGAAACAGGAGTGAACAATATGAGAAAAATAGAATTGCTGGTTCCGGCTAGCAGTCTTGAGGTGTTGAAGATTGCTGTTATTTTCGGAGCAGATGCAGTATATATCGGTGGAGAAGCCTTTGGACTTCGTGCCAAAGCAAAGAACTTTTCCCATGAAGATATGAAGGAAGGAATCGCTTTTGCTCATGAACATGGAGTGAAAGTTTATGTGACTGTAAATATTCTGGCCCATAATTATGATCTGCCGGGTGTGAGGGAATATCTGACAGAACTGAAAGAACTGAAGCCGGATGCACTGATCATTGCAGACCCGGGAATCTATATGTATGCAAAGGAAATATGCCCGGAAATCGAACGTCATATCAGTACACAGGCAAACAATACTAACTATGAGACATATCGTTTCTGGTACAATCTGGGAGCAAAGCGTGTGGTAACAGCCAGAGAGCTTTCGCTTGCGGAGATTAAAGAGATCAGAGAGCATATTCCGGAGGATATGGAGATTGAAACATTCATCCATGGTGCTATGTGCATTTCCTATTCCGGAAGATGTCTGCTCAGTAATTATCTGGCAGGACGTGATGCCAACCAGGGAGCCTGTACCCATCCCTGCCGCTGGAAATATTCCATTGTTGAGGAGAAACGTCCGGGAGAATATATGCCGGTATTTGAAAATGAAAGAGGAACCTATATCTTTAATTCCAAGGATCTCTGCATGATCGAGCATATGGACGATATCATTAACAGCGGAATCGACAGTCTGAAGATAGAAGGCCGTATGAAAACCGCTCTCTATGTCGCAACAGTTGCCAGAACTTACCGCAAGGCAATAGACGACTATATGGAGAGCCCTGAGAAATATCAGGCAAATATGCCATGGTACCAGGAACAGATTTCCAACTGTACCTACAGACAGTTTACAACCGGATTCTTCTATGGAAAACCGGATGAGAATACACAGATTTATGATAATAATACTTATCAGAAGGAATATACGTATCTGGGATTTGCTGAGGCAGTGGATGAACGGGGTTATGTGCAGATCACTCAGAGAAATAAATTCTCTGTAGGTGAGACAATTGAAATTATGAAACCGGACGGACAGAATGTAGCTGTCACTGTGAAGGGAATTTATGATGAGGAAGGCAATTCCATGGAGAGCGCGCCTCATGCACAGCAGAAGCTGTTTATCGACCTGGGAACCGAAATCCAGGTTTACGATCTGTTAAGAAGAGCAGAGTGATTAATAAACGCAGCCAACGTTAAATTTGTTGGCTGCGTTTACTGCATTTGCGGGAAAAGGCCTCGAAGCTTTTGCAGAGCAGTTTTTTCGATTCTGGAGACATAAGAGCGGCTGATACACAGTTTTCGGGCAATTTCCCGCTGAGTTTCTTCCTCCATGCCAAAGAGCCCATATCTGCAGCAGATCACCTGATATTCCTTATCTGACAGGACTTTTTTCAGAGAGCGTAGAAGATAGTCGGTATTTTCGCGGATATAGCAGTCTTCTACAATATCTACAGGTGCACTCTCGATCACATCTAACAGATTAATCTCATTTCCTTCTTTATCTGTTCCTATGGGTTCATATAGGGACACTTCTTTTGAATGCTTTTTCTTAGCACGAAAATACATCAGCAGTTCATTTTCTATACATCTGGCAGCATAGGTGGATAACCGGGAAGCCTTCTGGGGATTAAAGGTTGTGACAGCCTTGATCAGTCCGATGGTTCCAATAGAGATCAGATCATCTGTATCCTCACCGGTTCCCTGATATTTTTTGACCACATGTGCTACCAGCCGGAGATTATGCTCGATCAGGATATTCTTTGCCTGAGAATCACCCTCCTGATATTTTTGAAGATAATATTTTTCCTGGGATATGGACAAAGGTTTTTGAAAAGCCTTCAAATCGCTACCTCGAAGGGGATTTCTATATAGTTTATGTCAAGGACAGGGCGTTGGTGCTTTTCCAGAAAAATTTGAGCCTTTTTACGTTACTGTTCACTGGTAATATCCCGCGAGGTGTTTTTTGTGAGCAAAGGTCACAGAAAACCCGAGACATACTGCGCGAATTTATGCGATCAGCATAAATTCTGTGCATCGCGAAGCGTGTTACTGAGAACGGAGTGAACAGTAACCTTTTTACAATTATTTTACCTGTTCTGTACAATTGTGTGATGGCAGAGTGCTTTTTTCTCTGATATGCTTAATAAAGCTGGTGATAAACAAGAATATGATTTTTGATGCTGATGGACAGGCTGACACAGACAACATTGAAAAATCAGAGAAAAGGAGCAATCGGATATATGATAAAAACCTATGTAATAGATACAAATGTACTGATTCAGGCACCATATGCAATAGAGTGTTTTGAAGAGAATAATCTGGTGCTGCCATTGGTAGTGCTGGAAGAACTGGATGGTTTAAAGAAGGCTGAAGGTGAAAAAGGTGCAAATGCCAGAGCAGCAGTGCGTAAGCTGGAAAGCTACAGGCAAAAAGGAGATTTATTACAGGGTGTGAAACTTCCGGGAGGCGGAATATTAAGAATCGAAAAAAACTTTGTACAGGTCGAACTTCCGCAGGATATTCCGGACGATAAGCCGGATAACAGAATCCTGAAAGTATGTAAGGGGCTTGCCGAAACAGAAAAAGAGGGACAGGTCATACTGGTCACAAAGGATATTGTATTACGCCTGAAAGCACAGATACTGGGAATCAGGGCTGAGGATTTTGAACGGGAACGTATTTCAGAAGATGATGCACAATATACAGGGCGCACGGAAATATATTTTCCGGAGGAAAAGGTCAAAGAATTTAAAAAGAAAGGTATTCCCCTTACAGATGCCTACCAGAGCGATGAGGAAGGAAACAGGAGTACACTGACATTTCATGAGAATGAATTTGTTATTTTAAAGCCAGATCAGTCTGTTAAAAAGACACTTCTTGGCAGAGTATCAGGCGATAAAATAGTTCCGCTGGTTTATAAGAAAAGTAAACCCTATGGAATTTCTCCCAGGAATGTAGGACAGTATTTTATGCAGGAAGCTCTTATGACAGATGCAGAGACAGCGCCGCTTGTGATCATAAAGGGGATGGCAGGAACTGCAAAAACTTTCTATTCTCTTGCTGTGGGACTGGAAAAGGTATATAACAATCCTTCACAGGAATACCGCCGTGTGATCGTATGTCGGCCAAACGCACAGTTTGATGATGATATTGGTTTCCTTCCTGGGGATGAAAAAGAAAAAATAGCTCCATTAATGCGTCCGGTCATTGATAATCTGGAACAGATCATTGATTCAGATGAGAAGAAACGATATGAAGATGAGGATGAACTAAGAGATAAGATAACAGAGATTTTTGAAAGAGGGATCATTCAGACGGAAGCATTGAATTTCATCAGAGGACGATCTATTGTAAAGACTTATCTGATCATCGATGAAGCACAGAATATGACACCGAATCAGGTGAAGGGAATTATCACCCGTGCCGGACATGGAACAAAAATTATATTACTGGGAGATCCACAACAGATTGACAGGCCATTTCTTGATGAAAGAACAAATGGATTGAGCTATGCGGCAAAATATATGATGAACAGTCCACTTTGCTGGCAGATCACATTATCTGCGGAAGAGTGTGAACGATCTGCACTTGCAATGGATGCAATAAAAAGGCTTTGAGCCTGTGTAAAGGGAGCGAAATATTTGAAATACAAGGAGATTGCAAATAACAAAGAAATTAATGCGTACCTGCAGAAAGGTAATGCAAATCTGGGACAGCTGGGTTTTACAGATCATTCACAGGCACATTGCGTACAGGTAGCGCGTCAGGCAGGAAAAATCCTGAAACGGCTGGGATATTCAGAACATGAAATTGAACTGGCAAAGATTGCCGGTTATATGCATGATATCGGAAACGCCATCAACAGAACTCATCATGCAGAATATGGCGCACTGCTCGCAAATGATTTACTGAAAGAAACAGATATGTCTCTGGAAGACAGAATAACTGTAATAGCAGCCATCGGTAATCATGACGAATCAACAGGAAGCCCTGAGGATGTGGTTTCAGCGGCACTTATTATTGCAGATAAAACAGATGTAAGAAGAAGCCGTGTGCGCCAGAAAGAGCGTTCCGCTTACGATATCCATGACAGGGTAAATTATGCAGTTACAGATGCAAAACTGAAGATTGCGGAAGACAAATCAGTTATTGCACTGAACCTTCAGATTGATGAAAAAATCTGTTCCATGTATGATTACTTTGAGATTTTCCTTGAGCGTATGATGCTTTGCAGAAAAGCTGCGGAAATACTTGGAACAACTTTTAAACTGACAGTAAATGGACGTAAGGTTTTATAGAATTATATAGTATATTCTCTCAGGGGAGTTTAATCAAATCAAGGAAGTTACCTGTGGAGGTTACGAATATCTACGTTACTATAGCAATCCTCTAAAATAATGCATCTTAATCCAGCCCATCAGAGTGTGAAATCCTGCGTCAGATATCTTTGCCGTGCGTCAGCACGCCTGCAGATATCTTCCTTGTCTTTCGCACGCTGCTGAACTGTCTTAAATGCATTATTTACGAGGATTGCTATAAAAAGAACAGAGAAATTTATTGAAAGAGATGCTTGCAAAAAGGGTATCTCTTTTTGTGTTGATTTTTGCAGCGGATGTTTCAAATCTGCATTGAGAAATCAGAATGATTACAGTATAATGGATGAAGAATTTAACCGAACAAACTGCGGAGCAGTTATTCGGTGCAGAGCTACGCAGCGAAGCGGATGATTTTATCCGCCTGAATACAAATACAACAGGAGAGATACATGAAAATATATTTAGCCCCCCTTGAGGGAATCACAGGATATACATACAGAAGGGCACTTTACCAGTGCTTTGGAGGTTTTGATAAATATTTTATTCCTTTTATCCTTCCAAACCAGAAAGGACATCTCAGCACCAGAGAAAAGAAAGACATTATGCCTGAGAATAATGAGGGAATGTATGCAGTTCCCCAGATTCTCACAAAGAATGCAGAGGATTTTATCCAGACAGCGGAAACACTGCAGGAATACGGTTATGACGAAGTAAACCTGAATCTTGGCTGTCCGTCAAAGACTGTTGTAACGAAGGGCAGAGGTGCGGGATTTCTGGACAGACCGGATGAGCTGGATAAATTTCTGGATGAGATTTTCAGTAAATGTGATATGAAGATTTCCATCAAGACCCGTCTGGGGATGGATGATCCGGAAGAATTTGAGGATCTGCTGACGATTTACAATAAATATCCACTGGAAGAGCTGATTGTTCACGCAAGAGTGCAGAAAGACTATTACAAAAATACGCCACGTCTGGAAACATTTGGGGAGGCAGTGGAGCAGGCAAAGAGTCCGGTATGCTATAACGGAGATATTGTCACAGCAGATGACTGTACCAGATTACAGGAAATGTTTCCGACCCTGGACTGCATTATGACAGGCAGAGGAACTTTGAAGAATCCGGCACTTGCCAGGGAAATCCGTGGCGGTGCACCTGCGTCAAAGGAAGAAATCCGCAGATTTCATGATATGATGTACAATGAATACTGTGAAGACCTGTCCGGAGACAGAAATATCCTGTTCCGTATGAAAGAATTATGGTCTTATCTGGCACCTATGTTTACAAACAATAAAAAATATGCCAAAAAGATTAAGAAGGCTGAAAAATGTGTGGTATATGAAAATGCAGTCAGAGAACTGTTTAGCTGTGAACAGCTAATTGGAGAAGTATCATACCGTTGCTCCTGATACAGATTTTTGCATTTCAGGTAAACCGCAGACAGATGACAGAGATTATATGCTCCGGGATGTGACCAGAACACAGGGAATGCAGGAAGTAAAGAAGGGAAATCTGGATGTTCTGGTTCAGATTCAGTCTTTTGATGAGATTGATACAATCACGGATAACTTTAAGGTTACAATGTTTTTTATTAAGAAGGAGAAAAAAGAATCCTATGAAATCACATTTATTTCGGATGAAATATCTATTGGCAGGTATCTATATTATTTGTGTTGTATTTACCTGCTTTAACGCCAGGTTTTATCATACGCCTCTGGCGAAGATATCTTCAGTAACAGAAAAGGAAACAATGAGCAGAAAAGGAACCAGGGATGCAGAAGAGTATTATTATACTCAGAAAATTACAGCGCGTATATTAAACGGTACCCATAAAGGGGAAGAGATTTCTATTTCTAATGAATATACATCGTCTCAGGTTCAGAATCAGAAATATCACAAAGGAGACACGGTTCTTTTAAGCGGTTCAAGGGAAAATCCAGGGAAATCCATACGTTCCATAAAGCGTGATGGTTATCTGGCATTGTTGGCAGGTGGTCTGTTTTTTCTTCTGATCTGTATTACAGGAAAACAGGGATTCTATACGATCATATCGCTGATATTGAACACAATTATATTCGCGTTTGGATTTCAGGCTTTTATGAAAGGGGAAAATATCTTAAATATCTGCAATGTAATTGCTTTTCTTTTTTCGATAACAACTCTGATCTGTCTGAATGGAATCCACAGAAAAACATGGGCTTCTGTTATTTCAACCATATGCGTACTGTTTCTGATCATGGCATTATTTGAATTTTCTATTCAGTTTTTTGGAGATCTGGATTATTCTAATCTGGAATATCTGGGGAGTATGAGTAATTCCGCTGATATATTCTGGACAGATATTATGCTGACAGGACTTGGAGCTATCATGGATGTAGCTGTAACTATTAGTGCTGCAACAGGGGAAATTGTCCGGAAAAATCCAGATGTTTCTCTGAGAAAATTAATACATTCAGGACGGGAAATCGGATATGACATTATGGGAACCATGATAAATGTGCTGCTTTTTGTCCTGGCAAGCGGCATGATTCCTATGTTTATCCTGAAAATGAACAATGAGATCAGGTTTATAACGATTATACGATATCATATTCCATATGATATCTGTCGTTTTCTGATTGAAAGTATAGGAATTGTACTGGCAATCCCTGTATCTGTTTTTATTTCTTCTATTATCATGAAACTACCATCTCTGAAAAGGAGCGACAAAAAATGATAATTTTTCTTGCACTGGTATTGATTATTTTAATGATTCTGATTGGTGGGGAGCGCGGAGCAGTTTCTCTTATGACACTGGCTGGTAATATTGTAATTCTGTTTATTTCGATTCTTCTGATGTCCATTGGTTTCCCGGCTTTGCTTCTGATATTGGCTGCAGGGGCAGGAGTCTGCTATAATTCCCTGTTCTACCAGAATGGAAACAATCCAAAGACACGGGCGGCTTTTCTGGCTACCTTGCTTGTGATGCTGCTTTTATTTATTCCGATTTATCTTATTATATGGAGATCAGGAAGCTATGGACTGAATGAGCTTCAGCTTTCAGAAGATGATTTTATGTATTATTACAGTATGGATATCCATATTAATATGCTTCATGTGGCAGTTTTTGTAACTGTTTTCAGTACTCTTGGAGCGGTTATTGATACTGCTTTATCTGTAACTTCTTCTGTATATGAAGTCTGGACACATAAAAACAGCCTGACAGCGAAAGAACTTACTTCTTCCGGCTATCAGGTTGGAAAAGAAATTATAGGAACAACTGTAAATACGCTGCTTTTTGCTTATCTTGGAGGCTCTATTTTGTTATTTGCCTATGTTCAGACACAGCAATATAACCTGGAAATTATTCTCAATTCCAAATTTCTTTTTCAGGATGTTGCAATCATGCTGTCTGGGGCGATTGCCTGCCTTTTTACAGTACCGGTATCAATCAGATGTGTGATTCGCCAGATTCATCATGCTGCAACTGAAACAGATCACAGCTGATCGGATTTGTTTTCACAGTCTTTGCAGATTCCATGAAGCATATCTCCGTTGCACTGCAGACGGAAACCATGATCCCGGAATAGATGCGCAAAGAGAACATTAGAAGGATTGGAATTAATTCTGTTCTTTTTTTGTCCATACATTATCCTGTAAAATGGGTCGTATCTGGAGCAGTATCTTTTGATGTATTATCTATTATCAGCAGTATATAGTATCGCTTCTCGACTTACATTTCTTTGGTGATGCTGTATATAAAAGGACTAACTGTCTGTGGGGAGCAGTCATACTACATATAATCTATAATGCAGTAGGAGCAATGATTATAATTCAATGAAGTAATTTTTATGAGGTGATTTTATGTGTGAAAATGAAAAAAAGAAATATCATTCCATTGAGATGACCACAGGATCTCTCTGGAAAAATATACTTCTCTTCAGCCTTCCTCTTATGGGATCACAGGTACTGGAGGTTCTTTTTAACTTAAGCGATGTTGCCGTTGTTGGACGGTTTGCAGATTATATGGCACTAGGTGCCGTCGGCTCCACAACTTTGCTGGTTACTCTGTTTACCGGAATCCTTATCGGAATGGGTGCCGGTGTCAATGTCCGCGTAGCTCACGAACTGGGTGCCGGTAATAAAAAAGGCACAGAAGAAACAATCCATACTTCTCTTCTTTTGTGCGCAATCACAGGTCTGCTCGTCTGCGCCATCTGTCTTCTGTTTTCCGGGCGGATGCTGTCCATGATGAACACGAAGCCGGAACTTATTGATCAGGCTATTTTATATATGAAGATCTATTCCCTGGGAATGCCTGCAATGGCCGTATACAATTTCGGAAACGGCGTATTAAGTGCCATAGGCGATACGAAACGACCATTGATCTACCTTTCCATTGCAGGTGTGGTCAATGTTCTTCTGAATCTGTTTTTTGTTATTGTCTGTCATATGGCAGCTGCAGGCGTTGCAACAGCCAGCGCAATTTCTCTGTATATCTCTGCTTCTCTGGTGATGATCCATCTCCTCAGAAGAACCGATGACTGCAAAGTATCTCTGCGTAAGATCTGCCTGCACCCCAAGGCTTGCAAAGCAGTTCTCATGCTTGGTATTCCTACAGGTCTTCAGAACGGAATCTTTGCTATTGCAAACCTGTTTGTGCAGACTGGTGTCAACTCTTTTGATGCAGTGATGGTTTCCGGAAATGCAGCTGCCGCAAATGCTGACTCCCTGATCTATAATGTCATGTTTTCTTTTTATACTGCATGTGCAAGCTTTATCGGTCAGAACTGGGGTGCCGGTAATAAAAAACGAATGCTGAAATCTTATAGAGTCAGCCTTACATATGCCTTCATTTTCGGTGCAATCCTGGGTGGACTACTCCTTGTGTTTGGCCCACAGTTTCTTTCTCTGTTCGCTACGGAACCAACAGTTATTGATGCTGGTATGCAGAGGATTCGTATTATGGCATTCAGCTATGCGTTTAGCTGTTTTATGGATGGCAGTATCGCCGCATCCCGAGGCATCGGAAAAAGTATTCCGCCTACCATTATCGTTATCTTGGGCTCCTGCGTATTTCGTATTGTCTGGATTTATACAGTATTTGCACATTTCCAGACGATTTCATCACTGTATCTTTTGTATATCTTCTCATGGGGAATTACAGGACTTGCAGAAACTCTGTTTTTTGTTGTAAGTTTTAACATAATATATAGCAAGAATTCTCCTTCCTCTATAGGTGGGAGATGAATTGCAAAAAAACAGAAAAGAACACTTGTTCTGCAATGCAATTCATGGTATAATAGAATCAGTCGATAAGGTAAAAGATCAAAAAAGGACTGTTTTTATGGAAAAAATAGATCACAATGCACATTCAGTATATTTGATGTATTATCATCTGATCATGGTGGTAAAATATCGAAGAAAAGTTATCAATGACCCAATTTCAGAAAGAGCAAAAGAAATATGGGAATATATTGCACCCCGATATGGAATTGTTTTGGAGGAATGGAATCATGATATTGACCATGT
>OGGE01000466.1_pt1 | contig 33349 bp, 34 predicted proteins | sample 1571121 | NCBI WGS metagenome assembly OGGE01 (sample SAMEA2581959, study PRJEB24529) | metagenome | biome: Human gut stool | place: China | collected 2011
TCTCTAAATGAAGTAATTGAACGGGCTGACAAATGGACTATGGACTTTAAAAATTTAACAGAAGTCACATACTTTATTCAAAAAGAATTATTTGAAACAGGTGATACCCTTATAAAACAATTAGAAAACGTACAAAATAAAAAGTTCTTTTAAGAATAAAACAAATTAAATTTTAAATATATTATATATTTAAATCGTCTTATCTTTGTCTAAAATAATAATTAATCTAAAGATAAATAACCATGGTAAGTCATATGTATGTTATCATATAAACAAATTTTTTATAAAGAAGGCTTTTTATATGAATAACACAAATTTAGAAATAACTGCTGACTGTTATGTACCTTTAGATGTAGCTAAATACTATAATAGTTTACGCAAAGGCACTAGAATAGATACATTATTGCATCTAAAAAGATTTATTCCATTAGATATTCGTAATTTTTATGAAAAAAATGTTCCTATAATGGCATCAGATTTTAATGAAAAAGGTGATTCTAAAACTGTTAATGTAGATAATATGGATGTATTCAAAAAATATATGCATAATACTAATTATAGGTTTGTAGAAGCGAGAATATATTTTAATATACAAAGAAAAAAGATAGATGATATTCTAGCTTTAAATATTAGAGACTTCATGCCAATGGCTATGTCATTTGGAGCAGGAAAATATTGCACTATTGAACAAAAACGAATACTTATATCTTAATGCTATATAAAGAAAACCTTCTCTATTAATTAGAGAAGGTTTTTTATTAATCAGTATAATTTCTATTCTTTTAACATGTAATTTTTTTTACATGTATATCACCACTAGTTTTTCTGTTTGTCCAATAAATTCCTGATAAACAGTTATCTCCAATATCTAATACTACAGAGCCATAATGTATTCTACTTCTTTCTTGAATAGATTGCAAAGGTATACTAGTATAAGTGTAAAATAATTGTTCTTGTTGTTGTTCTTTGTCAATATAAAAGGAGGCTACTTTACTATAACTAGTCATTTCTTTTGTAATCACCTTTATACTTATATGAAATAAATTTTGTTTTATCTCTATACTAACAGGAATTGCTGGAATTTTTTTATTTGTTTTTGGATTTATCCAATCAGATTTTATTTCGCCTTCCCATTTTCCATTAAGATTAGGAATTAATATAAAATATCCTTGTAAAAATTTTAATTTCCACAACCACATCTTCAATATAAAACTTAAAAATGATAGGATTGTTACAGAGTAAGATACACTCGTTATCATATATTTTATATCTAAACGATTCGTATAATAATAATTAATAGAAAATATTAATAATACAATAATTACAATAATATAGATTAAAATTTTTAAATTACAACATTTCATTATTAATACCCCATATAAATATAAGCATGATTCATAAAATATTTTACATCTTCAATCGACCATTTTCTATTATTATCAAATAAAGGCAATTCATCACTCACTTCATTCCAATTATTATAATTAGTAGAGTTTAATATATATATTATGGAGTTTTTTATTCTATCATTCCAACTATAATATCCATTAATATATTTATCAGGTACATTCCAAATTAAACATTCAACTAAAAAAGATGTTATTTTATTTTTATCAACTAAATGTTTTTCATACATTTCATTACGTATTCGTTTAAAAATTCTCACTAATTTTTTATATCTATGATTTGTATTATTATTTTTTATAATACCATTTTCAATATGTCTTTTTGGATAATTAATAATTTCATTTTTATCTTGAGAGAAATATTTTATTCCCTCTACATATTTATTGGGATTTAAACTATTGCACTTTTTATAGTTTCTATATTGCATAGTTATAACACAATCAGCATTTACTCTATATGAATTTGATCTTATTTTTACAGATTTATTTCCTGGTATAACATTTTTTTCACCAAAGACATTTTTTAATGCTCGTACTATGTTATATTTATATTCATAATAATCTAAGTTAGAATTACAAAAACCATAATCATTTAGCGTTTTGTTATCTGGTAAACATAAATAAAATACATTTTTTAACATTATATTAACATCAACATCACTATCTATTCTTACATTAGTATTATTTCCATAGGAACCTTGAACAAATATTTCAAAATCCATTTGATCATTATCTATATTTTTTATAGCTTTTTTTATCATAGAAATAGTATTCTCAATTTTTTTTTCTTCTGTTTCACTTGCTGGTTTACTCCATTTTGATAGAGTATCTTCATTATATCTATACATAATAAAATCCTCCTAAAAATTATTATTCAAAAATAATATTTGTTTCTGCTTGATTATAAACTTCCACTTGATTATGAATATCTATTTCATTTACTAACCAACCTCTAAGTTGACACTGATAAATGAAATCTTCTATTCTATTTACACCATTAATTTCTTTAAGTGTAATAATTACAGCAAATTTTAAATCAGTACCATCATTAGCATCCAATCGTTCTTTGCGTTTAATACTGATACCCCATAATCCATTAGTATCTGCTAATTTTTTTGGTCGCTTTCTTAACTTAAAAAATTCGCAGATATGTTTTACATTATCCCATTTTCTAAAGTTTTTTCTAGCTGCTTTTTCATATATATAGCAACCTTCATCTTGCTTATTATTATTTACAGTTACTATTCTTCCACTTTTATTAATCTTACCAAAATGCATATCCAGTTCTGTATTAGTATAATCTACTCCTTGGTTTTTTGAACATTTTGGAAAATAACATAAAGTCGCTTTAGAAATAAATGGTTGTTCTTCTTTATTTTTAGGTACTGGAATATTGAAGTTATAGGTTTCATACATAGTTGCTTCACTTGTTAAAATAAACTTAATCTCATCATCTTTTGAGTTTACTACATCTTCTATTTTCTTAGGAACAACACCATATCCAATTCTAATAGATGCTTCTTCATTTGAATTCCACCCAGTAGCAGAATCTATTATCAATGCTTTTGCCACTTCTCTACTTAATCCTAAAATATGAATTAAATATGCTAATTTTCTAGCAATCCATGGTGCAGCGAATGATGTACCAATAACTTTTATTTTACCTAAAGAATTATATGCAAATATTTCTTCATCTACATCTCCGCCATAATAACTAATATCAGGTTTATTAAAAAAAGATAATACAGGTCCTACTCGTGTATATGATGCTGATGTATTATCATTCTTTACAGCATTTACTACTAAAGCATTAATAGAATCAGCTGGTGCACCTATTCTCACTACATCATTTCTCTCATCTTCAAAAAGAGAGCGATTAGTACCAGCTATTACGAATATTACATCATATTCAAACTGTATTTTGTCTAATTCTGCTGCTTCTGGTGAAATAAAATTCTGATTAATTTCCTTCATAGAACCTAAAGATAAATTCCATACTTTGATATCTCTATTCTTAGAAATTATTTCTCTAATATTTTTTAAGATAGTAAAAGAACTAAATTGTCCACTAACCGCTACCCCGAAATGTCTCACTCTAAAACGACCACATCCGTCATCTAAACTTGGATTGAATGATGGACCATCTACAATAATAGAAGACACTGCTGTTCCATGTTTATAATCATTAGCATTTATAGGAATATTCTTGTCTATCATATTTGTATATTCTACCCATTTAGAAAAATATACACTTTCATCAAATAAAGTATCAATAACACCTATAATAGGTTCATTATTTGGTTCTGGGATAGATATTTTTGATAATGGTGTTTGAATAATACTATCCATTTCTAACCTAGATAAATCTGTAACTGCCATAGCAATCAAATATGGAGCTTTTTCTCTTAATATATTATATTGCTCTGGTGTTAAAAGCATTGTTGTATTATCAATTTTTCTAAGAGATAAAAAATTAATATTTAGCTTATGCATTAACTCCTCGGACTGCATACCCGTCTCATAAATGGTTATAATAGCATTTTCTTTTATTTCTGGAGAATCTACTTCTACATTGAATTTTTCAATGTGATATGCATCTACAATAATTTGAGCAAATTTAGATGATGATAATATATTTTTATCTACATCTATTTTTTTATTATCAAAATCATCTGCTGTAATTATTCCACCAAATTTAGAATTTACGACAATAATAGCTTTTTCTATTAAATCTATAGTACTTTTTATTATTTCTTTTGTAACACAATAAGTTATTATATGTTTTCTAGTACTATCATTACTAAATTTAGCACCAACTATAAATGAATTAGGTTTTTTACTACCTTTAGATAATAATATTTGAAGTCTATTGCTTTTTGGCATTACACGAGTATAGTGAACACTAACTAGTGGATTTTTTAGAATAGTATCCTTTTTCCAAAATTCATATACTGAAATCAATGATTCCTTTAAATTATGTAAATGTTCTACATTTACACTTTCATCGTTACGTAATTTAACAGGTCCACCTTTACCACTATTTTTTCTTTTATTAAAATTTCCTTTTAACTGTAATAAATGATTCATATATTACTCCTTTAAATCCCTAGAAACTTTACTTTTTGAGATACCTGTTAATATCTCTATTTCTCTCATAGTAAAACCTTCACTTTGCAATTGTTTTAAATCATTTGCTTCTCTTTTTGTTATAGCACTATATAATCTTCGTAAATAATCAAATTCATTTCCAGGTTTACTAAATGCTATTGCTGCTTTTAAAAGATTTTTTAATTCACCTGGATAAGGTATTACTTCCATTAAGTTCATGATTTTCTTAAATATTCGTTTATTTTTACTAGCAAATTTAAATTTATTTAATAAATTATTCATTAATATATCAGCAATATCTAATAAATCTTCTCTAGTATATCTGTTAAAATCAACGACAAAATCAAATCTACGAACTAATGCTTTATCAAAGTAATTAAATAGATTAGTAGTTGCTATCAAAACAATCTCATCATTTAATGTATCTAATGCTTTTAATACAGATGATGTGGCTCTACCCATTTCACGTAAATCATTTGAATTCGTTCTATCTAATGCTATACTATCTATTTCATCAAATAAAACAACTACCTTATCAGCATTACGTATACTGTTAATTTCTTTAAATAATAAAGATATATTCTTAGATGTTTGCCCTAATTTACTATCTATAATCATCTCAAAATCTACAATATACAGCTCTCTTTTAAGAAGCCTAGCTATTTGTTTAGCTGTTTCTGTTTTACCTGTTCCTGGTGCACCTTGAAATAGAAATTTATTAATACCAGCATTATGTCCTACAGCATTAACTAAACCAATAACATCTGACATTATTTTATCTGGTAATGGCAACGCATCTTGATTTAGCTCAAGTTTTCGAAGAAAAGAATATTTACCTTCTACTTCTTGAGGAACAAATACATTTGAATCTGATATTAAGGATAATATATATTCTGCCAATTTATAATCACCCATACTATCAAAATCTTTAGCTATAGTATAAGCTTCATTTTTAAATCCAATCTCATTTTTTTCCGTATGATATTTTATTAAATTTAGGATAGTCTTCTTTTTCATAAAAATCCCTCCACTATTTATTATATTACTTTTGGGACAAAAATACAATGTTTAAGACAAAAATAACAATCGAAAATTGATATATGTATAATATAAAATCTTTATTTGACATAATAAAATTTTTCTTACATACTAAAAATGTGTGTAATATAAGCATAGTTAAGGAGTTTAACTATGGCTAGAATTTATAAACAAAAAACCAAGACAAAAGGTTTTTCCTATTACTTCACCATAGAACTAGGAAAAGATAATACAGGTAAACGCAATCGCATAAAACGTGGAGGTTTTACTAGACGCAAAGATGCAGAAAAAGCTGCTTTAGAACTAGAAGCTGCTGCTCTATCTGGCAAAGTAATCAAACAAAATACAAGCATAACACTACATTATTTTATGTGGAACGTTTGGTTAGAATATCATCGTGGTTTTGTAAAACAATCTACGGCATGGCATATAGAATCTATACTTCGTAGAATAGATTGCTTCTTTAGCAGTGATGTTAAGTTAGTAGATGTTACGCCTCAACAATGTCATTTATTTATAAAGCATATGTTTATTAAACAAAAATTAAGTAGACGAGTTGTTATAGAAACTTTTAATATTTTAAAAGTGGTGTTTACACATGCAATAAAAGTAGAAAAGATATTATCTGCTAATCCATGTGAAAATCTTAGTATCCCTAGATATTCTGCAAAAGAAAAGGAAGCTCAAATTTTAGTTGATGCTAATAAAATTCTTTATATCGAAAAAGATGATTTAGAAAAGTTTTTCATTCAAGCTAAATCTGATAAATATGCTTTCCCTTATTATACAATCAGCTTAATTATGCTCTATACAGGTATGCGTATAGGTGAAGTATTAGGACTTCAATGGGAAGATATTGATTTTGAAAACAATATTATTCATATCCGCCATGATTTATTCTGTCCTGGTGCATTAGATTGGGTATTACAAACACCTAAATCAAAATCTAGTATTAGAGATGTACTAATTTCAGATAAACTAGCTTTGATACTAAAATCGTATCGAAAACAATTCTTAGAATTTAAACTTCAATCACCAACATGGGATCAGCTACAATACAACTTTATCTTTTCATCTTTCAAATATCCTGGTCAGCCGTTGGCTAGACAAAATGTTTACTGGTGGGTTACAAGAATTGCTAAAAAAATAAACGCTTTATACATTCATCCACATTTGTTCCGCCATACACATGTATCTTTATTGGCTGAAGCTGGTGTACCTCTACCAGTAATCACTGAAAGACTAGGTCATGCAAGCACTAAAATAACAGAAGAAATTTATCTTCATATAACTAAAACAACTAAAGAAAACTATCTTCATAAATTCAATAGAATAGTAGAAAACTTATAATGGCACCAAAATGGCACTAAAATAAAAAAAGACATTGGCAATATTTACCAAAAAGCCTAATATATAGCCACTTTCAAGCTTTTATACAATAAATATTGTCAATGTCTTTAGAATAGAGAAGGAAGATATTTAATTTATAAATTAATTGTAGGCATTTAACATAAGATAAATTTATATAGTTATAATAAATAAAAAAACAATAATAGAAATTAATTATATATCAAAAGGATTGATTAAAATAATACGTTTAAAATCATTAGATATTCATCAATTTAGAAACTTCCATAAAGAATTAAAATTGAATATAAATCCTAATTTAACACTAATTGTTGGTCAAAATGCAACATCGAAATCAACTTTGCTGGGTATGCTTTGTCAACCTTTCGAATTTACAGCAGAATATAAAGTTTATACTAATGTATATGATAATATAAAAAAATCTGAGGTAAAAACTATACTAGGCAAAACATTTGAATCTCAATTTTCAGATGTATTTAGAATGTCACCTATTTATGATAATCCTAAAGATAAAAAATATTTTTATGACATAGAATTAGAACTAGATGATAAAATATTAAAGCTTCCAGTACAAACAAAATCAAGACCTACAACAAATAATAATGATAATAATATACGATTTGTTGTAGGAAAAACTAGACATAGAGGAGAAGGTAATTTCCCACATCCCGTAATTTATTTAGGTTTAAATAGATTATATCCATTAGCTAATAGTAAAAAAATTGAATTAGATACATCATATAAACTTACTAAAGATGAAATTAGCTTTTATTCAACATGGCAAAAAAACATTACTGTTCTTCAAGAAAATGTTTCTCCAGAATATGTATCTACTGACATTAAAGACTTTTTAGGATGTAAAACTTCTTTTTATGATGCAGAAACAAATTCTGCAGGACAAGATAATATTGGACAAATAATATCAGCTATTTTGTCGTTTAAAAGATTAAAAGAACAATTAAAAGATAATTATCAAGGTGGTATGTTATTAATTGATGAAGTAGATGCTACATTACATCAGTTAGCAAAAATAAAATTACTTGAATTTTTAATTGAAATGTCTGATATTTATTCTCTTCAAATTATTTGTACAACACATTCAACTAAAATGATAGAATTATGTAGTCAAAAATATAAAAATAAATCATCTATTATTGCATTATATAAACGAGGAAATAATATTTACGCAAATAGTAATGTTTCTTTTGATGATATTTGCGCAGAATTATCAGCAAATACCATAGAAAGAAAAATATATCTTACTACTACAATATTTGAAGATAGTACCGCTGCTCAATTTTTTAAAGCAATAACTTTTAATATGTATAATGATTTTTTAAAAATAAATAATGATGTTAAAAAGAATGATGAAACCGCATTACCATCTGATGTATGTTTAAGATTAGCTTCAAAAAAAATACCTGAATTTGAAAAGATATTATTTATCATTGATGGCGATAAAGCAAATCAAATTACCAAAAAATATCATAATATAATTGCTCTTCCTGGGAATAAAGCTTTAGAAATTGAAATGTATTATTTTTTAAAGTCATTACCTACAGATGATGAATTCTGGTCTAAGGATATAGGTAAATATAATTACCAAATGTGTTTTAAAGATTATAATTCTTTAGAAATTCAATCTAATAATATTCAAGCATTTAAAAATTGGTTTATTTCACAAAAAAAAGAATGGGGTCGTTCTAATAATAAATTGTATAAAAGATGGATAAAAGCTAATAAAAATATAGTACTAGATTTTAATGAAAAGTTTTTTAAACTGCATAATAAAATAGCTAAAATAAAATCTACTGATGAAATTTTAACTACAATAAAAAACAAAATAAATGCTTTATAAAAATTTATGGCCAAATGAAAATAAATATGTTATCTTATTTATAAGGAGGTGCATATATTATGCCTATAACTAAATCACCATTACGATATCCTGGTGGTAAAACACAAATGTCAAAGTTTGTAGAACACACAATTGAAATAAATAAATTAAATAATGTTATTTATTGTGAGCCATTTTCTGGTGGAGCTGGTGTGGCCATGGAATTGTTACTTACAAATAAAGTTAATTCTATAATATTAAATGATTTAGATATTGCTATTTACTCTTTTTGGTATGCACTCCTTAATGAAACAAAAAAGTTTATAAAAACTATACAAGAATTACCAATAAATCTAAATACATGGTATGCGCAAAAAAATATTTATAATAATTTAAAAGATAGTCATCAATATAAATTTGAATTGGCCATAGCAACTTTTTTTCTAAATAGAACAAATCGTTCTGGAATAATCACAGGTGGTCCAATTGGTGGATATGAACAAAATGGAAAATATAAAATAGACTGTAGATTTAATAAAACAAAGCTTATAAAAAAATTTGAAGAAATATCTAAACATGCTAATCATATTCAATTATATAATTTAGATGCCATAAGTTTGATTAATGACATTTTATTAAAAGAACTGTATAGCAATCTATTTATTTTTTTAGATCCACCATATTATAAACAAGGAAAAAATTTATATAAAAATTCTTTTAATCATGATAAACACATTGAGTTATCTAATACTATAAAAAAGCTGAATAAATATCATTGGATAACTACTTATGATAATAATAAACATATAGAAGAAATATACCGTGATATTCATATATTAAAATATACTTTACAGTATTCTGCTAATAAAAAAAGAAAAGAACAAGAAATTTTTTTCCATAATCCTAAAACAAAAGTAGAATCTTTTGATAAAGTATTCTTTAATGATTAATAAAAAGTATAGTCATCTAACTTAATTATATATTGACAAAATAATATTTATCCCTATATAATTAAACTAGATAAATATAAAAATATAATAGTAACAAACTACATTAATCCCTAAAATACTTGCTTCTACTGACCGCTTTTGTAGAAGCTTTATTTTTTATCTAAATAAAAAAAGATAGACAGAAAATCTTCTGTCTATCTTTTTTCTTTATTGAGGGATTTATTTTTTATTGATATATTCAATAATTACATCTGCAATATCTTCAAGGGATTTATGGCTAGTATTAACACTTAAATCATAATTTTTAGGATTTCCCCATTCTTTACCTGTATAATAAGCATAATACTCAGCTCTTTTAGCATCTTCTTGATTTAATTCAATAACAGATTTTCCATCATATACTGTTCTACCGCGTTCTTCACGATATTCATCATTTGCACAAACAAACACAGAACATACATTTTCATTGCCTTGTAAAACAGCATCTGCACATCTACCAAGAATAATGCAATTACCATCTTTAGCTAAACGGCGGATAATTTCAGATTCTTGTTCAAACATTTTATGGTTCATTGGTTTAGCACCGCTCATACCAAAAATGTAAAATGGCATGAATTTAAGAGAAAGTGGTGGCACATTATCTTCAAATTCTTTTAATTGACTTTCACTCATGCCACTAATACCTAATTGAGCAGCAGCCATATGCACGATTTGTCTATCATATAATTTATAACCTAATTTTTCAGCTAAAATATTTGCGAGTTCACGACCGCCACTACCATATTGACGACTGATTGCTATAACATTATTTTTCACAAAAAGACCCTCTTTCAAAATTATTTATTAATTAATCATTTGTTTTGCGGAAAACTAAAGAATATCCTAAAACAACTGCAAAACATACTACAGGTAAATAGAATGCTGTTCTAATAGCTGCTTCTGCTGCGGAGAAACCACTAACCATGAAGCTTAATGCACTAGAGTCAACTAACCAACCCATGATAGGAGTGATTATTGCACCACCTAAGATAGCCATGATTAAACCTGCTGCACCGAATTTTACTTCAGCACCGAGACCACGAAGAGCAATACCATAAATTGTTGGGAACATTAAGCTCATGCAACCAGAAATTGCAATTAAACAATATACAGAAAAATCTCCTTTAATATATATTGTACCTAAACAACATAAAATACCTGCCAAAGCAAATACAGCCATCATTTTTGCAGGAACAAAATACTTCATTAGATATACACATATCCATCTAAAAATAATAAATAAAACCATTGCTACAATGAAATAATCTACAGCTTCATGTTCTACCAAACCTTTAGTAATCATTATATATTTGATAGTCCATGTCCAAACTGCAATCTGTACACCTACATAGAAGAACTGAGTGATAACACCACAATAATATCGAGGATTAGAAAATAACTTTTTAAAAGCTTCAATAACAGTCATTGCTACACGACCATCTTTTTCATTTAATTTACTTCTAAAGAAAATAACCCAAATGATAAATGCAATTAAAATCAAACCAACATAAGGAACACACACCCAGAAAAGTTCTGTATGTCGTATTTCTGCAAGTTGTTCAGATGACATAAGTAATCTTTCATCTAAATCAGCAGGATTTAAATTTGCTAATATTAAATATTTAGCTAAAAATAAGCCAGCCATTGAACCTACAGGGTTGAATGCTTGGGCAAAGTTCAATCTACGAACACTTGTTTCTGGAGCACCTAAAGATAATACGAATGGATTACATGTTGTTTCTAATACAGATAAACCACTAGCTAAGATAAAGATTGATATTAAGAATAAATTATAACTTTGTAATAAAGCTGCTGGGATATAACCAAATGCACCTATCATATAAAAACCAAGACCTACTAAAACACCAACACGATAAGAATATTTTCTAACAATAAAGGCTGCTGGCATAGCGAGTACAGCATACGCTCCATAGAAAGCAACTTGTACTAAGGAAGAATCAACTGCTTTAATCATAAAGATTTTAGCAAAAGCAGGAACTAAAGTATCATTCATGTTATTTAACATACCCCAAAGAGCAAAACAAGATACAAGTAAGAAGAAATAAATTCTATATTGGGCAGGAACTACTGGTATACTGTTGCTATTATTTGCAACATTTTTTTCGCTTAATGTATTTGCATTATTTTCCATGATAAAACCTCTCTTAAATATTTATACACGAACAAAAATCACATAATTAATCTACTACAACACCTTTTTGCAACATGATATTAGCATAAAGAGCTTTTTCACTTGTAGCGATAATAGCATAAGCTGTTTTTGCTTCTTTGTAGAAAGCAAATCTTTCAATATTGCCGATAGCATTTGCTCCACGTTCATCATGTTTAGCTACGATTTCTTTATAAGTATCCCAAATAGGAGTTTCTACTGTATCACCAGGCATTACTTCCATGAGATTAACAGGTTTATCAACATAAATATCTAATGGGAAAACTTTTAAAATTGCATCTAATAATTCAGGAACACCATGACCATCACATCTGATTACTATTGCATTTTTACCCATGGACTCTGCTGGAAAATTTCCATCAGCGATAACAATTCTATCGCTATGACCCATTTCACAAAGTACTTTTAATAATTCAGGTGATAATATTTTAGGAATATTTTTTAACATAATAGACTCTCCTTAACATTTTTATATATTTCATCCCAATTTTCATCTTTTTGAGGTTCATAAACAGTAACATTTTCAGAATTAGCAATTATCTTGCGTGCTTCTTTGATATCTTTTATTTCACCTAATGCCATTAACTGAAGTGCAATATTTCCCATTACTGTAGCTTCTACAGGGCCTGCCACTACTTTTCTACCACAAACATCAGCTGTTAATTGACATAATAATTTACTTTGGATACCGCCACCAATGATGTTCAATGTATCATATTTTTTGCCAGTAGCCATTTCAATCTGTTCTAAAGCAAATCTGTATTTAACAGCTAAGCTCTGATCGATACAACGAACGATTTCTGCTTCATTTTGAGGAACGTATTGACCTGTGCGCTTGCAATATTCTTGAATTCGTTTTGGAATATTACCTGCTGGAATAAATTCTTCACTATCTGTATCAATAAAGGAATTTATCATGCCCACTTTACTAGCCATTTGTTCGAGTTCACCGAAGCCATATTCTTTACCTTCTCTAATCCATTGACGACGACTTTCTTGAATGAGCCACAATCCAATGATATTTTTTAAGAAGGAAGTTTTATTATCTGCTCCGCCTTCATTAGTAATATTCAAACTTGCGGAAGTTTCGTTGATTATAGGTGTTTTTAATTCTGTACCTAATAAGGACCATGTACCACAAGATAAGAATATGAAGTCATCTTCTTGAGTTGGTACTGCTACCATAGCTGATTGAGTATCATGTCCTGCTACAGCAATTACATCTATTTCACTTATTCCTAATTCTTCGCTGATTTGTTTGCTTAACTTACCAATTTTTGTTCCTGGTTGAACAATTTTAGTGAATATATTTTTCGGTAAATCCAAATTTTCAATAATTTCTGAAGACCAAGTTTTGTTTTTAGCATCTAATAATTGAGTTGTGGATGCTATTGTATATTCCGTACATTTTTCATTAGATAAGAAATAATTTAATAAATCTGGCATTAATAATAAAGTTTCAGCTTTTTGCAATAATTCAGGTTGATTTTCTTTCAATGCCATCAATTGGAAAAGAGTATTTAATTCCATAAATTGGTTGCCTGTAATACTATAAACAGTATCTTTATCCAATTTAGCAAAAACTTTTTCCATCATACCTTTTGTTCTAGCATCTCTATAATGAACAGGATTTTCTAAAAGTTTGCCATCTTTATTTAAAAGACCAAAATCCACGCCCCATGTATCTATACCTAGGCTTTTTATTTCACCTTCTTGTTTTGCTTTAATCAAACCAATCTTTATATCATGAAATAATCTTAATACATCCCAGTACATAGTATCTAGTAAAATCACAGGATCATTTGTGAAGCGATGTATTTCTTTTAAAGAAATTTTTTCACCATCAAAACTACCAATGATAGCTCTACCACTAGAAGCTCCAAAATCTAAGGCTAAAACCTTAACATCTTTTTTCATGTTTTCACTCCTCACTGTTAACTTTTAACCTTATTATATCAACACCTAGATATTAAATCTTGTTATATTATCACCAAAAATAGAATAATATTCACTTTTAATAAATTATTTGAAAATTTTATATAAAATCATAAAACAAAATAAATTAACAAAATAATACATAATGTTTAAAGTTAATATATATAAAAAAAACAGCCCAATGATATATTGGGCTGTTCGTAAATAATTAGTCTTCTTTATAATGTTTATAACCTGGGTGTCTGCCTTTTACGCCATAGTAGCTGCGTAAGTTGATGAGTTTATCAATATTTTCACGAGAAATTTCTTTTGGTCCACCTAAAAGATAAGCATTTAAGTTGATTTTAGCAAATAATTCTAATGTTTCCATTTTGTAATAAGCTTCCACCAAATTAGAACCAACAGTTAATGCACCGTGATTTTCTAATAATACAGCATCATGTTCTTGAATGTAAGGTGCAATAGCTTCAGGTACCTCGTAAGTAGAAGGTGTTCCATAAGGGGTGATAGGAATAGAACCTAATGCTACTACTGTTTCAATCATATCATATCTATCTAAAGGTACATGAGCTACAGCAAAGCCAGTAGCTGTTGGGGGATGTGCGTGAAGCACTGCACCTACATCTTCACGGTCAGCATAACAACGTAAATGCATTTTGATTTCAGAAGATGGTCTATATCCTTCATTAGCTTCTAAAATTTCGCCTTCTGCATTAATACGTACTAATTTTTCAGGAGTGATGAAACTTTTGCTAATTCCTGTTGGTGTAGCAAGGAAAGTACCATCATCTAATTTTACTGTTATATTACCATCATTAGCAGCAACCCAACCTAATTGCCACATTTTATGACAAATATCGCATATCTGTTCTTTTATTTCTTCGTAAGCCATAATAATAAGCTCCTCCAATTAATCTATATTATATCCTAATTATTTATATAAAGGACCATAGTTTTTGCAAGCTCTATAGTCTTGACCTTCTTTATCCATACCAAAAGCATTCCAAGCAGCAGGACGGAAGATTTTATCTTCAGGAACGTTATGCATGCATACAGGAATTCTGAGCATAGAGCATAATGTAATGAGGTCTGCACCGATATGACCATAGCTGATAGCACCGTGATTTGCACCCCAGTTATTCATTACATCATAAGCAGATTTGAATGCACCTTCACCAGTTAAACGTGGAGCAAACCAAGTGCAAGGCCAAGTGTAGTCAGTACGTTTCCAGAGTTTATCAGATACTTCATCTGGTAATTTTACAGTCCAACCTTCTGCAATCTGTAATACAGGGCCTAAGCCTTTTACAAGATTTAAACGAACCATAGTTACAGGCATTTCGCTATTTGTTAAGAAACGGGAGCTAAATCCGCCACCTCTGAAATAACCATTATCAGCAGGGCACCATTCAGTTGCCTCAAGGCAAGCTTTTTGGTCTTTTTCAGTCATTTCCCAGAATGGTTTAATTACGCCATTACCATTTTCATCTTTTGCTTCACCACAAGCATCGATACAAGCAGCACCGGAGTTGATTAAGTGAATAAATCCTTTGGATTCTTTAGCAACGCCTTCTAATTCATAACCAGTAGCCTGTTTAACTGCTTCAGGGCTCCAGTATGTTCTAACGTCAGCGAAGATCTGTGCAGTATTTGTTAATAATTTACCAAAGAGCATACCTACGCCGTTTAATGTATCATTTTCTGTAGCAAGTACATATGGTTCTCTTGCACCATTCCAGTCGAAGGAAGAGTTCATCATTGCTTCTGGGAAGTCGCAGTTTGGATAGAAGTCTGTCCACTGTCTTTGACCTTGGAAACCACCAGCGATTGCATTATGACCTAATTGTTCTTCTTCGCAACCTTCTGGTAAGTTTTTATTACCATTGTAAAGGTCTTTAATGATACACATCATTTTTACAACAAATTCCCAAGCTTCTTCTTTTTCAGCATCTGTTTTACGGCAAAAATCTGGGTTTTTATCAAAGCCTTGTTTGCAGTTTTCTTTAGTCCATTTTAAAGCTTTTTCAAATTCTGCATGGTCATAAATACCTTCTGTCATACGACGGATAATTTCAACTTCATCTACAGATTCAACTCTCATACCAAGATATTCCTCAAAAAATTCTGTACTAATAATAGAACCTGCAATACCCATACAAATAGAACCAATTTGTAAGTAAGATTTGCCTCTCATTGTAGCAACAGCTACAGCTGCGCGACCAAATCTTAAAAGTTTTTCTTTAACATCTTCCGGAATTTCGGTAGCATCTGCATTTTGTACATCATGACCATAAATACCAAAAGCTGGAAGACCTTTTTGCGCATGGCTTGCAAGCACAGAAGCAAGATATACAGCACCAGGACGTTCAGTACCGTTAAAACCCCAAACGCCTTTGATTGTTTTTGGGTCCATATCCATTGTTTCAGAACCATAGCACCAGCAAGGAGTTACTGTTAAAGTGATATCTACACCTTCTTTTTTGAATTTTTCTGCACAAGCAGCACTTTCTGGCACACGACCAATTGTTGTATCAGCGATAACTACTTTTACTGGTTCACCATTAGAATATTTGAGGTTTTCTGTAAATAATTTAGCAGCAGCTTTTGCCATGCCCATAGTTTGTTCTTCTAAAGATTCTCTAACTTTTAAAACGCCTCTACGTCCGTCAATTGTAGGGCGGATACCAATTACAGGATAATCTCCAATTAATCTGTTTGTTGCCATTGTAAAATTCCTCCTAAGAAATATTTTTAATATATTTATTTTATGTTTTGGTTTGTTGTTTATTTCATGATTAAATTATAACAACTAAATATTAATAATACTTGTTATATTATCACTAAAAATATAATAATATTCACTTTTTAAAAATTGTATGAAACTTTACATTTTTAGAAATATAAGTATAATAATAATATAAAATTTTATTAGGAGAATAAATTATGAAACGTGATAGTTATAATGAACAAAGAGAACGTGGTAATTTTTCATTTCCTGTAGAATATCATTATGTAACTAATCATCATCCACGCTATAATATGCCATATCATTGGCATATTCAATATGAAATTATTCGTGTATTAGAAGGAAAAATTGTAATTTCTATAGATGAGAATGAATATATAGCTAATGCCGGAGATATAATTTTTATCACAGATGGTTGTGTTCATGGAGGAAAAGCTTTTTTAGAAAATACTATATACGAATGTATGGTATTTGATAAGAAATTATTTGAAACAAATGTAGGTGATAAAAATATTCTTCAAAAATTTTTTGAACATCATTTAATTATCAATAGTTACTTTAATAATGAATATACCGATATTCACCGCACTATATGGACTATATTTGATGCTCTAAAAGCAAAACCAAATGGATATGAATTTATCGTACTTGGCTGTTTATTTAATTTCTTTGGTTTAGTTTTAAAACACAACCTCTATACGAAATCTTTTACAAATTTTATAAGTAGTAATCAAAAAAACATTCATAAATTGAAAAAGGCATTTCATCTTATTGAAACTTCATATAGTCAACCATTAACTTTAGAAGATTTAGCTAATACTTCTGGATTATCACCGAAGTATTTTTGCCGATTTTTCCAAAGTATGACTAATAAAACACCTATTGCCTATTTAAATTATTATCGAATTGAATGTGCTTGCAGTAAATTAATCAGTGATAAAGACCAATCCATCACTGATATAGCTTATAGTTGTGGATTTAATGATTTATCTTACTTTATAAAAACATTCCGTAAATACAAAAATACAACACCAAATAAATACATCAAATCTTATTTTGAATTAACCAATAAATAGAAAAAGCTCTTATTAACCTTATAATCAAAGTTAATAAGAGCTTTTTTATTTAATAAAATCATTATTATTCGCTAACAGTTTCTGTTCTTTTATTATCTTGAAAAGAATTTTTCAATGGCTGTAAAGGGCTAATAGTAGAAATAGCATGTTTATAAACCATCATCTGTTTTCCAGCAGAATCCAAAATAACTGTGAAATTATCAAAACCTTTTACATTTCCACGTAATTGGAAGCCATTTGTTAAATGGATAATAACTCCTACATTTTCTTTTCTCACTTGATTTAAAAAAACATCTTGTAAATTTATTGTTTTGTTTGGCATCTTAAGGGTCCTCCAATTAAAATATAATTCTTTTCTTAACTAATTTAATTAGTTTATTTATAGTGCTTTTATTATCTCAATAATAAAATTATATGTCAATTATTATAAGATATTAAAATGTGCCTTGCAATCAGTCAATACAGTAGCTAACAATTCATCTTCACTTAAATGCTCTACATCATACCAAGAAATATATGGCATTTTCTTATACCATGTAAACTGTCGTTTAGCAAAATGACGAGTAGCTTTTTTCATTTCATAAACAGCAGTATCTAAATCAATATCTCCATTTAAATAACTAGCGATTTCTCGATAGCCAATTCCTTTCATGGATTGCCAATCAACCTTCGCGCCATTTTGTAGTAGAGATTTTACTTCATCTACAAATCCACAGTCCATCATAATATCAACGCGTTGATTAATTCTATCATATAAATTTTGACGACTGCGGTTCAAACCTACAATATAGGCATCATAAATTAATTCACCTGTCAATTCATAATGATTTTTTTGTGAAATCTGCTCTTTACCTAAATGATATACCTCTAAAGCACGAATAATGCGATTGAAATTATTAATATGCAATCTTTGAGCCGTCTGTGGGTCTACTTCTTGTAACATTTTATAAACATATTCTTTGCCATGTTCGCTTGCTAGTTTTTCTAAATGCTTCCTATATTCAACGTCGCCAGAAGTTTCGTTAAAAATATAGCCTTCAAGCAAGGATTTTACATATAAGCCTGTACCGCCAGCTAAAATAGGAATTTTCCCTTCATTATTTATCTGTTCAATTAAAGGTTTAACCTTATCATGAAAATCACTTACATTAAAATTTTCCCAAGGCTCTAAAATATCAATAATATGATGTTTTATTCCCTTCATTTCTTCTAATGTAGGTTTAGCCGTACCTATATCAAAACCCTTATATACTAACATACTATCGCCAGAGATTATTTCTGTGGATAACTTTTGAGCTAAAGCTATGCTAAGATTTGTTTTACCTACAGCAGTTGGCCCTAAAATAACGATTAATTTTAATTTTTCCATCTTATTTTACTAAATCTAAAGATGAACCAACAGGCACGATATCTACGCTAGCATGTGAAATACTTTCTGCATATGATTTGAAAGCTTCAGGATTTTCAGCAATAACAGGCCATGTATTATAGTGAACAGGAATAGCATGTTTTGCATTCAATAATTGAACAGCTTTAGCTGCATCTTTAGCATCCATAGTATAATTACTGCCAATTGGTAAAATAGCATAATCAATTTGTTGTTTTTCGCCGATAAGAGCCATATCGCTAAATAAAGCTGTATCACCAGCGAAATAAACTACAGTATCATCATTGAACTTAATTACAAAACCACAAGGTATTCCACCTTCTACGCCTGCACTATGCAATGCAGGCACCATAGTTACTATACCAAATGGGAAAGTAAAAGAACCACCTAAATTCATACCATGAACATTTTCATAATCACTTGGTAATTTTGTCAAAACTTCTGGAGTAGAAATAACTTTTGCACCTGTTTTTTGTGCAATCTGTGTAGCATCTCCATAATGGTCTCCATGAGCATGAGTTAATAAAATATAATCGCATTCTACTTCATCAGCAGAAATACTTGCTACGGGGTTTCCTGTCAAAAATGGGTCAAATAATAATTTTTCATTATCTGTTTCAAGCAAGAAACAAGCATGTCCATAATATTTAAATTTAATCATTTAAAATCACCTTCTCTGAATTTATTCATCAAAATGTAATAATTCTTTTCGCTTTCTAGCATTAGTCAACATTTCTTCAGCATTTTCAAGTGAAGCTTGTGTTAAATCTATGCCTGATGACATTCTAGCAATTTCAGCGAGTTTAGCATCATAATTAATTTCATCAATAGTAGTAAAGGTTTTATTATTTTTAGTCTCTTTACTGATATAAAAATGAGCATCTGCCATCGCTGCAATCTGTGGTAAATGAGTGATACATATAACTTGTCTATATAGGGCAATGCGAGCAATTTTTTCAGCCATCATTTGAGCTGTTTTTCCGCCAACACCTGTATCCACCTCATCAAATACCATCAAATCAATATCATCTTTTTTTGCGGTAATAGTTTTTAAAGCTAAAGCAATACGAGACAATTCCCCACCTGAAACGATTTTAGCTAAGGATTTTAAATCTTCACCTAAATTAGCAGAAAATAAAACTTCCACATCATCTACTCCATTTTCAGTGAAATCATTATTCAAGGTTAAATTTATGACGAGTTTCGCATCAGCCATAGATAAAGAAGCTAATTCTTTCATGATTGCCATTTCTAAAGCTTTGGCACTTTTTTGACGTAATTCATGCAAAATTAAGGCTTCTTGGGATACATCTTTTGCTAATAAAGATAATTCCTGTTCTAGTTTGGCAAGATTATCATCATAATTTTCAATATAGGTCAATTCCTCTTTTGCTTTAGCTAAATAATTTAATATTTCCTCAATAGTATTGCCATATTTTCTTTTCAGCTTGTCGATATCATTTAATCGAGATTGCATCATATCTAACTTTTGAGGATTATAATCTATACTTTCACCATAATTGCGGATTTCATCTGCACTATCTTGTATTTGGAAATAAGCTTCATCTAATATTTGATGAACTTTAGCCATATTTTCGTCATATTGAGCTAAGTTTTCTAAATCCTTGCGTACTTGACTCAATGAACTTAAAATAGCAAATTTACCATTTTCACCTTCATAAAGCAATTTATATGCATCTTGTGTCAATAATGATATCTTCTCTGCATTAGCTAAGACTTTTATTTCAGACTCTAATTTTTCATCTTCATCTAAAGTCAATTTAGCATTTTCAATCTCATTAATTTGCCATTTCAGCATATCTAATCGTTGAGCCATTTCTTGTGTATTTATTTTACTATCAGCTAATTTTTGTTTTATTTGTAACCACCGATAATATTTTTCTAAATACGCTTCTTTTTGCTTTTGAATAGCATCGCCATCATACATATCAATAAGTGATAATTGCTTTATAGGTTTTAGTAATGCCTGATTAGCATGTTGACCATGTATATCTACTAATAACTCACCTAGTTGGCGTAAAATAGCCATTGTCGTATGACAATTATTAATCTGTACGCTATTTTTACCATTTATATTTATCTGTCTAGTTATGATTAAATCATCATCTTCAACCAAGATATTATATTTAGTTAAAAAATCTTTGACTAAATTATTATCCAAAGTAAAAACAGCTTCTACTCGCATAAATTCACAACCACTGCGAATAGCATCAATATTTGTTCTTCGTCCAATAACCATACCCAAGGCACCTAATAAAATAGATTTACCAGCACCTGTTTCACCAGTAAGTATATTAAGACCTTTATCAAAATCTATTTGTACATGTTCAATCAAAGCAAAATTCCAAATTGATAGTGTTTTTAACATGAATATCCCCCGAATTAATTAAGCATATCCTGTAATCTTTTCATTATATCTTCTACAGCAGATATAGGTTTTACTACTATAAAAATATTATCATCACCTGCTACTGTACCTATGATTTCAGGCCATTTAGCATAATCTAAAGTAGAAGCTACTGCATTAGCTGCACCAGGAAGAGTTTTTACTACAATGATATTTTCACTGAAGTTCAAACCAACTACAGAATCTCTAAATAAATTTAATAAACGATTTTTAGAATACATCAATTCCTTATCTGTAGGATAAGCATAACGATATCTTCCATCACCTGTAGGAACTTTTATTAGCATTAACTCTTTAATATCACGAGAAACAGTAGCTTGTGTTACTACTATATGTTGTTCTCTTAGAGCATTTGCTAATTCTTCTTGTGTTTCAATAACGGAGTGTTCAATAATTTCCTTAATTCTTGCATGGCGTGTAGCTTTCATGCATATTCACCAACTTTCTCAATCCAACATAATGCTGGAGCATTAAAATTATGATTTATCATTTTATACCAACCTACTGTAAAAGATTTTTTAGGTAAATCCTTTACAAATAGTTTTATAGACTGATACTCTTTTAAGCCTTCTTCATGACCTGGATACATAACAATTGCAACATAACCATTTATATTTAAATTGTTTAAGATTTTATCTATGGTCTTTAATGTTGTATCGTCTTTTGTCGTGAATTTATGATCTCCACCTGGTAAATATCCCAGATTAAAGATAGCTATATCTATTTTTGTCTGTATATAGTTATCAATATGTTCATGTGAATCATGAATAAATGATATATTTTCTAGTGGTAAATTTATATTATCTTTATTTTTTATCAATAAAGCTTTTGTATTTTCTATAGCTTCTTTTTGGATATCAAATGCATATATCTGAGCATTATTTAAGGCATTTTGAGCTAGAAACAGTGTATCATTGCCATTTCCAGCTGTAGCATCAACTATTATTTTTGCTTCATTTAATCTATCTTTTAATAAGCAATGTGCTAACTGAATTGAGTTACTGAGCTTTTGCATGGAAAATTCCTCTTTTATTATAATTTAAAATAAAAATCTATCGCTTATAAACAGAGTTTATTCATAAATGTTTGATAGAAATTTTTATCTTCAAATCTAACTATCTGTGCTGGAAAATTCGCTTTTTCAATTATAATTTCATCATCTGGCTCAATATCAACGCCTTCTTGTCCATCTAATGTTAAGTTTACACTTCTCTTTGTCATACTAATGATATTGATGATATTCAAGGCGACTTTTTCACTTTCATCAATAACCATAGGACGAATGAAGCAAGAATGTGGGCATATTGGTGTCAATATAATTCCTTTTACTTTAGGATTTACAATTGGCCCGCCAGCAGATAAAGAATATGCTGTTGAACCTGTAGGAGTCGATATTATCAATCCATCAGCTTTATAATTTGTTACCATATAATCATTGATAGCTACACCAAAATGTAGCATACGTGATACACCGCATTTACTTACAACTACATCATTTACAGCACTGCCAATATAGTTTATTTTCCCTTGTCTTTTTATATATGCAGACAACATTAATCGCTCTTCTATTTTATATTGTCTATTGATGATTTTTGTCAGTTTGGCTTCAATTTCTCCTGGTTCAATATCTGCTAAAAATCCTAAATGTCCAATATTAATACCACATACAGGTATACCATTTTTAGCCAGTCTTCTACAAAGACCTAATAAAGTACCATCTCCACCGATGCTAATCGCCATATCAATATATTCTTTTTCAATGTTTTGATTGATTAATTCTTCATGATAGAAAAATTTACCTTCTTTTGGCGGTAATAATAATTCAATATTATATTGATTAGCAAATTTTATTACTCTTTCTAAAATCTCCCCAGCTCCTGATTTAGTTACATTAGGATAAATAGCTATTCTCATTAAATATTGTCCCCCTATTTATCTAATTGTGCATGTGCTTTTTGTACAATATCTTTTATCAAATTGTCATCAATATTACTTTGATGTTGTTTATCTAAATCTAATAAAATTAAATATTCAATATTTCCTTCTGGCCCTTTTACTGGAGAATATGTCAATTCTCTAGGTACAAATTCTAATTGTGTACTTAAATCTACGATTTTTTTGATTACTTCTTCATGTACACTAGCTTCACGAACTACGCCTTTTTTGCCTACTTTATCTTTTCCTGCTTCAAATTGAGGTTTTATTAAAGCAACTATTTTACCATCATCGCTAAGTAAAGTTTTAGCTACAGGTAAAACTTTATCTAAAGAGATAAAAGCTACGTCGATAGAAGCAAAGTTTATAGGTTCTCCTATATCTTCTGGTGTAACATAGCGAATGTTTGTTCTTTCCATATTCACTACACGTTCATCTGTACGTAATGACCATGCTAATTGTCCATAGCCTACATCTATAGCAAAAACTTTTTTTGCTCCATTTTTCAAAGAACAATCTGTAAAACCACCAGTTGAAGCACCAATATCTGCTACAACTAAATCTGTTAAATCTAATTTAAATTCTTTGATGGCTTTCGCTAATTTTAAACCGCCACGGCTTACATATCCTATGCTATCACCTAAAACACGGATAACAGCATCTTCTTTTACCATAGTTCCTGGTTTATCTATTTTTTGACCATTAACTAATACTAAGCCTGCCATTATAGTTGTTTTTGCACGTTCTCGACTAGATACTAAATTTTGTTCTGTTAACATCACATCTAAACGTTTTTTTGCCATTAACTTCACACCTATTTCTATTCTTCAAAATCTTTTATTGTTTGTATTATATCTTCACTTGTTAATTTACATTCTTTCAATAATTCATTGCGTGTACCTTGCTCTATAAATTCATCTGGTATACCCATGCGAATTACTGGTTTATATATTTTATTTTGATTTAATAATTCTAAAATAGCACTGCCAAAACCGCCAGCTAAAATACCTTCTTCAATTGTTACTACGTATTTTACTTTTTTAACTATATTTAAAATTAATTCTTCATCTAATGGTTTTATAAAGCGAGCATTAATAACGCTACAATTTATATTTTCTAATGATAATTTTTCACTAGCTACCATAGCTTCTTTTACCATTGAACCAACAGCTATTATTGCTACTGTAGCATTTTCCTTATCTTGTAAAATTTCGCCTTTGCCTAAAGGTAAAATCTCTACATCTTCTTCAATTGGAACACCACAAGCGTTTCCTCGTGGATAACGTATGCTACATGGACAATTATATTCCACTGCACTAAATACCATTTGACGAAGTTCATTTTCATCTTTTGGTGCCATAACTACCATATTTGGTATTTGACGCATATATGCTATATCAAATACACCATGATGAGTTGGGCCATCTTCACCAACAAGCCCTGCTCTATCTAAACAAAATACTACTGGTAATTTTTGTAAACATATATCATGGATAACCTGATCATAAGCACGTTGAGCAAAAGTTGAATATAATGCTACAAATGGTCGTTTACCGATACAAGCTTGACCGCCAGCAAATGTTACAGCATGTTCTTCTGCGATACCTACATCAAAAAATCTCTTAGGGTAAACATCAGCAAATTTTTGTAAGCCTGTGCCTGATGGCATAGCTGCTGTAATCGCTGTTATATTTTTATTTTTGGCGGCTAAATCTATCAATGCTCTACTAAAAACAGCAGTATACGTAGGTACAATGCTATTAGAAGCTATAGGTAGTCCTGTCAATACATCAAATTTACCAATACCATGGAATTTAGATGGATTATTTTCTGCTGGTAAATATCCATGACCTTTTTTAGTCTGTACATGAATGAGTACTGGGCCATCAATATTTGCTTTAACTTTTTCAAAAACATTTATCAAATCAGTTAAACTATGACCATTTAATGCTCCAATATAATTAAAACCTAAAGCTTCAAAAATACCACCAGGAACAATGGCATTTTTTACACCATCTTTTACATAATTAGCTGTTTTTAAAACAGAACCACCTATTTTCGGTATATTACCCAAAATACGCTGAATATCTTTTTTGGCACGTTTATACTTTTCATCAATGCGAATAAGTGATAAATACTCTGATAACGCACCTACATTTTGTGAAATAGACATTTCATTATCATTTAAAATGACTATTAGTTTACGCTTAGACATTCCTGCATTATTCAAGCCCTCAAAAGCTTCGCCACCAGTCAAAGCGCCATCACCAATAATAGCAATTACATTATAATCTTCATTGTCTAAATCACGAGCAACTGCCATACCTAATGCCGCTGAAATTGATGTACTCGCATGACCCACACCAAATGCATCATATTCACTTTCAAAGCGATTTGGAAAACCTGTTATGCCATCTTTTTGTCGTAATGTGGAAAATTTTTCTAATCTGCCAGTTAAAATTTTATGTGCATATGCCTGATGACCAACGTCCCAAACAAATTTATCTCGTGGACAAGAAAAGACTTTATGCAAAGCTAAAGTAAGTTCTACTGTTCCTAAACAAGGAGCTAAATGACCGCCATTTTGAGCTACTGTTTTTATAATCAATTCTCTAATTTGCGTGGCTACAATTTCTAACTGAGTTTCAGATAAATATTTTAGCTCTGCCGGAGAATGTATTTGCTCTAAAATATTCATATATAACACTCTTTCTTTAGTTTATTTATTTCTAGTAATTAAATAATCTACTAAAGCTCTTAAAAATTCAGCATTCTCGCCAAAATCTACTAAAGACGCTTTTGCTTTATCCACAGCTTCTTGCGCTAAAGCTTTTGCACTTTCTAATGAACCCAAAGTAACATATGTGGATTTATGATTTTTTTCATCACTACCTACAGGTTTTCCTATAGTTTTTTCATCACCAACAACATCTAAAATATCATCAGTAATTTGAAAAGCCAATCCAAATTGACGAGCATATTCTGTCAAATTAGCTAATTGTTTTTCATCAGCACCAGCCAAAATAGCACCAGAACGAATAGCAGCACAAAATAATGCACCTGTTTTAGCAGCATGCATTTGTTTTAAAGTCTGTATATCAATTTTTTTATTTTCGGATTGCATATCTATTACTTGACCGCCGACCATACCTTCTGCACCAGCAGCCTTGCTCATTTCAGTAATAATTTTTACTTTAGTTTCTGCAGCTACATTTTTATCAGTGGCAATTATTTCAAATGCCATAGTGAGCAGCGCATCACCTGCTAAAATGGCTAAAGCTTCACCAAAAACTTTATGATTAGTAAGTTTTCCTCTGCGATAATCATCATTATCCATTGCTGGCAAATCATCATGTATTAAAGAATACGTATGAATAAACTCTATTGATGTTGATAATCTCAAGAATTTTTCACCATCAACGCCTAAAGCATCAGCTGCAGCCATTATTAAAATAGGACGAAGTCTTTTTCCACCAGCCATTAAACTATAATTCATAGCTTTAGCTAAATCTTTATTGAGTGCCATATTTTCTGTATAAATCTCATTTAATTGCTGATTTATTAAATCCATTTTTCTTTGCATGTAGGATTTCATCATTTAATAATCACCTTCTATATCTAATTTCTTTTCAATTATTTTATTATCTTTTACATCAACTTCTGCATATATAGCATCTTTCGCTCTATTTAATTCATCTAAACAGAAAGCTGATAATTTCATACCTTCATTATATTTATCTATTAATTCATTTAATGGAATATCTCCAGCTTCTAATTGATTTACAATTTCTTCTAAAGTTTCCATAGCATTTTCAAAAGTTAATTTTTTTCTAGCCATGAGAAAAACCTCATTTTTCTTTTATTTGTACAATTTTAGTTTCAACAGTACCATCACTAAGCTCGATATTTAGTGATTTATCCATATCTATATCTTTTATATTTTTTATATATTTATCATCTTGTTTTACGATACTAAAACCTCTTTGTAATACATTTAGAGGATTTAATACTTTTAATTTTTCGGCAATAACTTCCATTTGATGAAATTTATTCATGTATTTATCAGTTACTACTTTATTTAAACGCTCATTTAAAAAATCTAATTCTTGTTGTCTACTTTGCAATAAACGTTCTTTATCGCTAAAAATACTATGTTTCCATAATAAATTAAATTTATTTTCTTTAATTGAAAAAAGATTATACGCTTTATATCTACAATCTCTTTTTAAACTTTCAATATAATTTACTAATGCATCTTTTTCTACAACAGCTAATTCCGCTGCTTGAGAAGGTGTTGCTGCTCTTACATCACTTACTAAATCAGATAAAGTATAATCTGTTTCATGACCTACTGCTGAAATTATAGGAATTTTTGAAGCAAATATCGCACGAATTACATTTTCTTCATTAAATGCCCATAAATCCTCAAGAGAGCCACCACCTCGTCCAATGATAATCACATCAACTGGACATTTTTTATTAAAAAATTCTATTCCTTGAACAATTTCTTTACTTGCGTTTTCGCCTTGTACCAAGACAGAATATAAAAGGATTTTCACTAAAGGATTTCGCCTTTTGGCTACATGACAAATATCTTTAATAACTGCTCCCGTTCTTGATGTTACAACACCTATACGTTTAGGATAAAAAGGTAATTGTTTTTTATATTTACTATCAAATAAACCTTCATCATTCAATTTATTTTTTAATTGTTCAAAAGCTAATGCAAGTTCACCTATACCTTCAGGCGCTAAATTTTGCACATATAATTGATATAAGCCATCTTTTTCATAAATTGAAATATATCCACTTGCAATTACCTTCATTCCATTTTGCGGAGCAAAACGAAACTTCATAGCATTAAAACGAAATGTTACACATTTTATACTAGCTAAATTATCTTTTAAAGTAAAATAACAATGTCCAGAAGAATGGACTTTAAAATTAGATATTTCTCCCTTTAACATGATATTTTGCAAAATAATATCATCATCAAATTGTTGTCGTAAATATTTATTTAATTGACTTACTGTATAAATTTTTCCTGCCATTATATCCTCATATAAATAAAAATGCCAGGCTGTAACTAGCCTGGCAAATAAACATTGTTATTTAATCATTGAGCCCAAAATACCATTAACAAAACGGGCAGAATCATCTGTACCGAATTTTTTGGCTAATTCGACAGCTTCATTGATTGCTATATTAGGCACCAGTTTATCTGAACTGAATTTCATTTCAAATATAGCTAGACGAACGATATTTCTGTCAATACCTGACATACGTTCGATTTTCCAGTCTTTAGACTTTTCCGCTATCATTTTATCAATAGACTCTAAATTTTCTCTAGTACCACTAACTAATATTCTTACAAAATCACAATCAGCTTCATGAAGTTTTTTATGTGATAATACATTTTTAATAGCACTATCTACTTCACATTCATTAAAATCTAATTGAAATAATGACTGTAATGCGATTTCTCTCGCTTGTCTGCGACTCATATAAAAAACTAGCTCCTTTTACCAACGACGTGAATAAGGTGGTAAGATTTTTTGGATTTTATATAAGATATTATCTGAAAACTCATCATCTTTATCTATTAAATTACCTACATAAAGACCTATTCCCATACAAATTATTACAAATAAAGTAGTGAATAAACCAAATATAAGTATAGCTAAAGAAATTATAAATCCTAAAATAACACCAATACTTCTACCACAATGTTCATGTAATTGATATTTGATAAAATTTAAAATATATTCTTTCATTGTGCACCTCAGCTAAAACTTCATACAACGCGCTTTTTGTTGTTAGTAGAATTATTAGATATGCTTTCTACATTGATATCAATTTTAGCCTTTTCAATACCGATATATTTATTTAAATATATATCGAGTTGTTGTTTTATTTCATCACTAATTGATACAATATTGCTTTCTTCACCAACAATTAATTTAAGCTTGAAATTAGGTATTAAAGTTTTATCTTTGGTTGGTGCCTTAGTCATTTTCAATCTTACTTTAACATCACGGACTCCTGTAATAGAACGGGCAATCTTATCAGCCATATCTTTTAGTGCTGTTAAGGAGATATTAACCTCTCCCATTTTCCCTTGCACAATTACAGCCTCATTTGTTGATACATCATTACTATGTGTAGATAAACTCTGTATTAATAAATATAGACTACAAATAAAAATGACTACTGCAACCACTACAGTTTCCATGCGACTACATAAATACAAAAACTCATTCCAAATTTGAGCATCGGGAATAAATCTAGCGAATAACACCATAGTCAAAATAGAAACTGCACCAAATGCCAAAGCGTAAAAGAACAGGATGATACGATTTATAACGCTCATACTACTCCTCTTTCTTATACTTAGCGAACGCGTACTTCTTCAGTTTTTACATCTTCTGGGAAACCAACGCCTTGAACATGTACATTAACTTCAACAGTGCTAAGACCTGTCATATTTTCAATAGCTGCTTTTACAGCTTCTTGTACATTTAATGCGATATCTGGAATACGTACGCCGTATTTTACGATGATATAAAGATCAATAGCTGCTTCTTTTTCGCCAACTTCAACTTTTACACCTTTAGAGAAATTTTTACGACCTAAAATTTCTGCGATACCACCAGCGATACCACCACTCATGCCTGCTACGCCTTCAACTTCTGTAGCAGCAAGACCTGCTATAATACTTACTACTTCGTCTGCAATGCGGATAGTACCTAATGCATTATTGATTCCTTTTTTTTCGTCCATGTTAAATCCTCCTTTGAAACTAAAGCAGTCTATATTGTTTTAGTTTTTATTATTAAATCAATTATAACAAAAAATTCATAAATATACAACTAACAGCTTCATTAAGAAGTTATTAAAAAATAACTAGTATTTTAAAATTATAAATCAAAATAAAATATAAAAATTGCACCTTTCTAAAATTAGAAAGATGCAATTCCTATTTTTTAATTTAATTAAGCACGTTCGATATAGTTACCAGTACGAGTATCAATTCTTAATACGTCGCCTTCGTTAACGAAAAGTGGTACACGAACTTCATAACCAGTTTCAACTTTTGCCATTTTAGTAGCACCAGTTGCAGTATCACCTTTAACGCTTGGTTCACATTCAACAACTTCAAGATTTACAGAGTTTGGTAAAGTAATACCAATGATATTGCCTTTGAAAGACTGTAAGCTAATATCCATGTTTTCTTTTAAGAAGTTTAATGCACTACCTAATTGATCTTTTGTAAGTTCAATCTGATCATAAGTTTCATTATCCATGAAAGTGTACATACCATCTGCTTCATATAAATACTGCATAGCTCTAGTTTCTACATGAGCTGCTGGTAATTTTTCATTAGGGTTAAAAGTACGTTCTACAACTGCACCAGTCTGTACGTTTTTAATTTTTGTACGAACGAAAGCTGCACCTTTACCTGGTTTTACATGTTGGAAATCAACAATCTGCCATACACCGTTATCAATTTCAAGTGTAAGACCTGTACGGAAATCACTGCTGGAAATCATTAAAACATTCCTCCAAAATATATTATCTAATTTTATTTATATAATGTGAAATACCCGACTCTCAATTATTGCGGTCACATTATTTCAACAAGCCGTTTATCACTTTGTGTAAGTGCTTGGCATCCATTTGCAGTAACTAAAACAGTGTCTTCAATACGAACACCGCCAAAGTCAGGCACATAAATCCCCGGCTCATTAGTAACTATCATATTTTCTTTAAGCTTATCTGTTGGACTAAGTGGTGATAAACGAGGTAACTCATGAATTTCAAGACCAACACCATGCCCTAAACCATGCCCAAAGAAATCACCATAACCTGCATTTTTTATATATTCTCTTACAGGAAAATCAACTTCCCTGCCACTTTTATTAGGTGCAATTTCTTTTAGCCCTAATAATTGTGCTTGCAAAACAATATCATAAATCTCTTTTTGTCTATCACTTGCTTTTCCTACACAAAAAGTACGCGTAATATCTGAATGATATCCCTTGTAAACAGCACCAAAGTCTATTGTAACAAATTCACCATTATTTATCAACTTATCTGTAGCAACTCCATGAGGTAATGCCCCTCTAACACCAGAAGCTACTATAGTAGTAAATGCAGGTCGTTCACTACCCAATTTGCGCATAAAATATTCTAATTCAGTCGCTATTTCCTGTTCACTCATACCTACTTTTACAAATTTCAATATATGCGAATACGCTTCATCACTGATATTAATAGCTTTTTTTATCAATTCTATCTCATTTTCATCTTTTATAATGCGAAGTTCAGTTAAATCTAAAGATGTAGAAAAATCAACTTCAATATCAATTAAATTTTTAGCTAAATAATTATATTGATTAAAAATCAAAGCATTGCCTTCAAATGCTAAACTATTAATATTTAATTTCTTTATAAGCTCTACAGTTTTGCTAAGTAAGCCAGTTTTTTGTTCAATAATAGTAAATGAAGTCTGTTCACTAGCTTGTTTTGTATAACGTGAATCAGTAATCAAAAAACAATTATCTAAAGTGATTACTAAAAATGTATCATCACCTGTAAAGCCACTAAAATAATGTAAATTTTCTTCTTTACTTATAAGCATTGCATCACAATAATTTGCCTGCAATACTTTTCTAAGTTTTTCTATACGATTATTTTGACACATGATTTAATCCTCTTTTTGTAGTCTACTGATAGCAATAAATAGCGCAGATTTATAACTTTCTAAGCCAAAACCGCAAATCTGCCCTTCAACTACAGATGCAATTACAGAATGATGTCTAAATTCTTCCCTTTTGTGGATATTAGATAGATGCACTTCTATTACAGGTATATCAATAGCAGCTAAAGCATCACGTATAGCAATACTATAATGTGTAAATGCACCAGCATTTAAAATAATATAGCCATATTGACCACGAGCATTATGTAAAGTATCAATAATAGCTCCTTCATGATTACTTTGAAAAAAATCTATTTCGATATTATGTTCCTTAGCCTGTTTTGCTAAATCTTCATTAATATCTTGCATAGTCATACTACCATAAATTTCTGGCTCACGAGTGCCAAGTAAATTTAAATTTGGTCCATGTATAACTAATACTTTATTTATTTTCATAAAAATCACTATCCTTAAGCAAGTTCTAACATCTATATTTTACATATCAATTATAACGAAAATCCTATTAATACGTCAATACTGACAACGATTTCTCATAATTTATTATAAATTTTATGCATCATTTTAGTTTTCAAAGCTCATTTTTATCTATCAATATATTATCAAATTCACTAAAATTTTTATGTATAAATCTTATTCTTGGAAAATAAAAAAATGTCGATAATCTCCATCCCAAAGTTTATCGACATTGCTCTCTCATAATTCCTTATATAACGCATCTTTAATTTTCATATCATTTATCATTAGTATTTAATGATAAATGATGTTTCTTCAACACAGTCAATTTCTGTGCAATCAATATTATCAACTTTAATAATAAAGTTACCTTTTTTTATAGTAGCAAATAACTGATCTAATTTATCTGGATTGCCTTGTGCTTCCATTTCTACAGTTCCATCTGCCATATTTCTTACCCAGCCAGTAATACCAAGTTTACTTGCATTGTCCACAACAAAAACACGAAGACCTACGCCTTGTACATTGCCTGTGATTACTGCTTTGTAACGTTTAATCTGTTCCATAAAAAAACACTCCTTATTTTTTTATATCAATAAATATATACTTAAAATATAAATATATATCACTGATTTAAATTTAGTATAGTTTATTTTTTTTTCAAATACAAGTACATCTATTATTAATTTTTCTTATATATTTTTTTGATTTAAAAAAATAAGGAGTGTTT
>OGGE01000488.1_pt1 | contig 32338 bp, 34 predicted proteins | sample 1571121 | NCBI WGS metagenome assembly OGGE01 (sample SAMEA2581959, study PRJEB24529) | metagenome | biome: Human gut stool | place: China | collected 2011
TCATAATGAGTTTTTTATTTTTCTAGGTGTCGCACTTCATTATACAATCCATCTTTTGAAAAATTAAGATATATCATTAATAATTATATAGGAAAATTTAAAATAAACGAAAATGATATATTACAAGATTTTTTGTCTAATATGAAAAAAGAAGATAGGGATTGGACTTTATCATTTTTATATCCTGAAGATACAAGTGAGAAAAATAAAAAAAAGAAGCTGAAAAGGATATTTTGTATAATTGAAAAAGCATACGGTTATTATTTCATGAAAAAGATATATAGTAATAGTAATATTTATAATATAGATTATGAAGATTTTTCAAATATAAGCAACTATTTACATGAGAATAAAGATTTATATAAGGATGATGATATATATAATATATGGAGAAAGTATTTATATGATATTTTTATTCTAATATGGTTAGTTTATAATCTTAAGCTTAAGAAAAGTGATTCTTTTTTTGTAGAAGGTCTAAAATATACACATAGTGGAATATCTTCTAAAAAAAATATTAATAAATTGACTTTGAAAACTATATATAATGAGTTTAATAAAGATATAGAAGAAATAGATAATGCTGTTGTTGAAGTTTTAATTGAAGTATTTATTAGATATGAAGGTTTATTGCAAGAGAATTGTTCTAAAACTAAACTAGAGATTTATGATAAATATTTTGCATTAGTTTCTAAGATAGTTTATAGAGAATTGAATAATTATTTAAAAGATATAAGAAAAATTATAAGAGATGTATCATAATAATAGTCTAAGTCTAATAATAGAATTGTTTTGAATGTTGATAATAAAAAATATATCGCATAGTTTTTTATTGTGGTTATTAAAGAGTTTAGTATGGATAATTCTTTTTATTGATTAAGCATTTTGATAACATTTTGATAACAGACTCCCTAAAACTATAAAAAATGACTAGGAATGAATTAAAAAATAAAATGTGATAAATTCAATAATGATAAGCCTTTATAATGTATTATGTAAATTATTAATAGGTAATAAAATTTTCAATAGAGAACTCAAAATCAAGCGTAGTCCCCTACGTGCCGGTTCGAGTCCGGCCTTCGGCACCACTAGTAAATTCAAGGCTTTATGGGTTTTCCATAAAGCCTTTTTTGTTGTCTAAATTTGAGTATATAAATTTTTTTAGATAATTCTATTGAATAATAAGAGGTTATGGCAGGAAAGATAAAGTCAATTATAAAAAAATTTATATATAGGTTATAATAAAATTTTTAAAGATTTAGAAGTAAAAATTGGTTTGATTTTTCTTTATAAGTAGAAATAAAAAAACTATAACAAAAAGAGTTAGAACTCAAATTGTTATAGCTTTACGAAGATTTATTCTTTGATATTATGGTAATATACTACTTTTGATTTTTTATCAATATTCCTAGTTGGAATCAGGAAAAAGTATTTCAATAGCTATAATAAATAGTACAAATCCAACTATAAACATTATAAATCACCTCTTATAATAATCATTATTTATAATATAAGGCTAATTAAAATAATTTTACTTTCAAATATTATTGTTTTCAATATATGAGGTTTTAAAAGTAGTGTTTTGAGAATCGTATCGTTATTAGACTGAAAATAAATCTAAAGGCTTGAATATGGACGCTTCAAAAAGTATCATTAATTTAGTAACGAGGCGATGCGGATACTATTTTTGGCTATTTGGGGTTATTTTTTATGTTAAGTATATATTTATTCTACCATAACACCAATGAGAATAAGTAAAATAAATAAAATCGCAAAACCAATGAGAGCATATATAATAGTATATTTTAGAATTTGAAGTAATGTATCTAAAAAGGTTTTTTCTGATGGTGCTGGATTTACTGTTTGGGGCGTTAAAGCTGTTCCACATTTCAGACAAAATCTATCTTCTGGTGATATTTCTAGACCACAATTAGGGCATTTTAAGGAATTATTTACAATAGAGTTAACATTGTTTTTAGTTTTATTTTCATTAAATTTATTATAAAGATAATAGATGATATAACCAATAATCGCTATGATAAATAATGTACAAATAATATCAGAATAAGGTGCTAAAATAGCTTTTAATTCACGTTTAAATAATGATTTTAATACACTTTCCATTGTTTACACCTACAATATTTATATTTTATTTTGCTCTATATTGGTGCAGAATTTTTTGCATGATATCTAGTCCGTCTAAAACAGTTGTAGGATTGCCATTTATGTCTAAATATGCTAGTTCAAAACTATTATCTTTATATAATTTAAATTGAGCAGTTAGTTTTGCAGGTTTATTATTCCAATTACATTCGCCTGTGAATTCTACAATACGATCATTTTTATCGGAAACGAAAGATTTCCATTTGCCATTTTTGAAGAATTGGTCAAAAGCTTTGCCTACAGGTGCATTAGGAGCCATATACATTGTTCCATTTTTTACGGATTGTACATATTTATCATCACCACAACCTGCAACTAATACACTCATTAAAGATAATATCATTACTAATATTATTAGTCTTGGGGATTTTAACTGTTTATTCATATTAAAACTCCTTTAAAATTTATAATTATTCGCCGAATAAATCATCAAAAAGACTGCCTACGCTATCGGAAATACTGGAATCTTCTTCACCACTATCTGAAGAAATATCAGCATCTGCTGAAGGTTCAATTTGTTCTGTTGCAGTAAGTTCTGAGTTATTATCAAGATTAGAAATATGGTTTGTACCATCATCACTTGTATTAGCAGGAGTTATTTGTTCGCTAGCTGTGCTTAGTGGGTCAACTACATTAGTAACAAATTCTTCTGGTGTTTGGATATAGTCATTAGCAGAATCTACTGTTTGATTAATTGTATCTGTAGGATCAATTGGTGCATTGAGGTCAGGAAGAGGACTTGTATCCGTATTATGTGGTGCAGCACTAGCTGTAGAAGCAGAATGGAGCATAGAACTAGCTACAGCACCAACAGCGGCAGCTGCTGCATATTTACCTACATTTTTTAAAGTGCTATTGTCATTATTTTGATTGGTTTGATTATTTGGGTTAGAAGCAAATTGTTGATTGCCATGATTATTAGGATTTTGAGGGAAAAATGGTGCTTGAGGAGAAAAATTATTAACAGATGGCGAAGGATTATTTTGTAGAGGCGCACTTTGTTTTAATATATCCATAGCCTGATACAAATAAGCCATAGCCATATAAAATTTAGCATTTTGATTGCCGAGTAAAGAAGATTTTTGAAAGTGATTGATTGCTTTAATATAATTATGTTGAGGATTGTTTATATCCATGTATTGTTGACCAATAGCAAATTCTTGTGAAGCCATTTGCATATTATTAGGATTTGGCATATTATTAATTTGTTGAGTTTGTTGATTATGCATATAAGGTGGCATAGTATTAGAATTTGAAGTATTATAATTGATGTTTGTTGGAGCTGTGTTTTGTTGTGGGGTAGGAATTTGTGAAAATTTAGCTCCGCAATTAGTGCAAAAAGCATTTTCATTAGGCATTTTAGCTCCACAATGAGTACAGAATTTATACATATAAAAAACTCCTTTTTATGAAATAAATTTAAATAATGGATAAATTTTTTATAAAAATACTTATTATAGAATTATTATGCTACTAAAAAGAGTAAATTCCCATGAACTAAATAGGTTGATTTTTTCATTGGTAGAGAAAATATATAAACATATTTAATCGTGATATTTGGTAATTTATAATTGTAAATAATAATAATGAATTTATTAAAAGTAATAGTGAAAAAAGAAGGTTTTAAAGTTAGTCTTTAAAGCCTTTTTTTATATTTGGCGATATGATAAAATATAAGCACGAATTTTAAAAATGGAGTGATATAAATGGCAAAAGATAGTTCATTCGATATTGTATCTCAAGTTGATATGCAAGAAATGAGCAATGCTGTTAACCAAACAGAAAAAGAAATTTCTCAGCGTTATGATTTCCGTGGTAGTATTGCAAGCATTGAATTAGAAGATAAAGCAATTAAAATTGCAGCAGAAGATGATTATAAATTAAATGCTATCATTGATATTTTACGTGCACGCATGGCAAAAAGAGGCTTATCTTTACGTTCTTTAGAACTCGGCAAAATCGAAGATGCAGCAAAAGGCTCTGTTCGTCAAATGCTCACTATTAAACAGGGTATTTCTAAAGAAAATGCAAAGAAAATTATCGCTGCGATAAAAGCTACAAAATTAAAAGTTAATACACAAATGCAAGGTGAACAAGTTCGTGTTTCTGGTGCGAAAAAAGATGATTTGCAAGCAGTTATACAGACTTTAAAAGCTGGCGATTTTGGTATTGATTTACAATTCATCAATATGAGATAAAAAATTAACCACCGTTTTATGCGGTGGTTTTTTTTTTATTTCCAACAGTGAAATTTTTCATCTTTAAGGATTATGGAGTTTTAATATTTTTAGTAGCATAATAGTTGATAAAGGAGGAATAAAAATGAACATATTGAAAAAATTTTGTTTAATAGGTTTATGTGCATTTTCAGTAATATTTTGTGAAGCGATAATACCTATGCAACCAGCTTATGCTTATCAAGAAAATATTTCTCGTGGGTATGAATTAATTGAAGGAACATGGCAAGATAGAGATGGCAGTATAATGAGTATAACGGATAGAGGTTTTGGTAAAGCTCCATATAGTGTAAGAAGTGTATCCAATGATGGCAATTATACAGTTGTTACTATTAGTGTAAATGGTGGACGTAGTATAAATACTTTAACTTTTGACAATAACAATCCTAATTATATGATGTTAAATAATGTATCTACAGGATATTCAGCAGATTATGTTAGAGTTGGATAAATGAAAGATAAAACCACTATTTTAATGTTTAAATAGTGGTTTTGTTTTGAGAATAAAGCAGGACTAATAATATTTATTTAGTACATAATAGTATAAAAAAATATATAAATTGTCCTTTGAGGATAAGGATTTTTTAGAGATATATAGTATAGTAAAAGCAGAAATTATAAATTATAAGGGAGGCATAATCATGAAATTTATGCGTATTTGTTTATTAGTTTGTGGCTTAATGTTAGCCTTTGTCGGAGTAACATATGCAAGTTCATTTTCTGTTTCCGCAGATAAATATGGAAAAGTAGAAGGCAATGGCATAGAATTTAGTTTTTCAGAAAATAATAAAACCATTCAAATTGCATTCTTAACAAAAGATAATGAAAGATATTTAATTGCAGGTAAAGATGGAGAACCTATTTATGCTGCCAAAATACCAAATGTAAAATATGTAAGAGTAAAGCAAGTATATGATACAGAAACAGGAAAATATGCTTATATTATATCGGGAAGTATAAATAGTATGGGTGATTCAGATTTGTCGCTTTTGATGGGTTATGATGAACAAAAAGAGGCATGGCAACTATATGTAAATCCAATAAATTATTATAATCCTTTAGGAAAATATGCTGAAGCAAATATATATGTAGAAAATGGAGAACTTATTTTAGCATATAGAGTGATGTCCTTACATCCAAAAGCACAAGAATATCATTTCTTCTGGGACGAAAATAGCAATTGGTTCGGCTATAAAGATTATGGAATAGTTCAACATTAATTTTTAAATTAATATATTAAGAAAAAGGCTTGATTTAATAGTTGATAAAATTATTAAGTCAAGCCTTTTATAATGGTTTATTTAATATACATATGGGTTTTTTTCATAAATGATTTAATTTTTTATATTAATAAATATTGGTATAATTAGAGATGATTTGATAATATTTTGTAGGTGATTATAATGTCAGAAATAAAGTTATTTAGTATAAAGAATGATGTAAAACAATTAATACCATCAGAAGTTTTATTAGAAAAAGAGTTGCAAAATTTAATAGAAGATAATATGGAAAAATTCTTTGGTGTTCGATTTTTAAAAAGCGAATATGTTATAACTAATGGAAGAATGGATAGCATAGGAATTGATGAAAATAATTGTCCTGTAATTGTAGAGTATAAGCGTAGTAGTAATGAAAATATTATAAATCAAGGATTGTTTTACTTAGATTGGCTTTTAGACCATAAAGATGCTTTTCATATGTTAGTTGCCGAAAAATATGGTTATGAATATGTAAAAAATATTGATTGGTCTGCACCATGTGTTATTTGTATTGCGAGTAATTTTACATGATACGATATACATGCTATTAATCAAATGCAAAAAAATATAAAATTAGTAAAGTATAAGAAATATAGTAATGATTTGATTTTATTTGAGCATTTAAATTCACCAAAAGTAGAAAATATTGTTTATCAAAAAGATTTGATTAGTAGGAAAAATAATAATTATAAAACTCATGTAGAAAAATTAAAAACTGTTTCAGAAAAAATAAATATATTATATGATTCTATTTGTAATTATATAGAATCTCTAGGTGATGATATAGAGTCTAACCAATTAAAATATTATTTAGCATATAAAAAAGTTCAAAATATGGCATGTATTGAAGTTTATAATAAATATGTTGCCATTTATTTAAAATTAAATCCTGATAAGATTAAATTAGAAGAAGGATTTACTAGAGATATGAGAAATATAGGGCATTATGGAACTGGCGATTTAGAAATAATTATTAAAGATGAACAAAGTTTTGAAAAGGCTAAAAGTTTAATAGAAAAAGCGTATAATGAAATGTAAAAGCAGGTAAATAATACCTGCTTTTCTTATTTGATGATTATTATGCGATTTTGACCATATGGATTGGCATATTCATTACCGATAGTGGCATTAAGATAATTTTGAATGTATTCGATGATTACATCTGTTTCGGATAGTTCTTCATTTTGAAGTATAGGGCTGTCTTTGAACATTGTCATACCATTGCCAGCGAATTTCAAGATATAAGAAGTTCCACCAATGGTATATTTTTTATTTAAATCTAAATCTTTACCATTTATTCTTACGTCTTGAACACGATAAGCGCCATCTACTTTTATGAAATTACCTTTTTCATCAGTTATTACAGATGATGGGATTTTACTATTAATCGTATAAGTAGCACCAGAGATTTGCATAAATCCACCAAATTCTTCAGGATAGAGGATAGCTCCCATTTCTAAAGCGTCTAATAGTTGTTGTCCTGTGATTTCTAGGACTACACACATATTGCCAAATGGAAACGTTGTCAAAATATCATTATAGGAAAAATCGCCCATAGGTAATTCATTGCGGATTGCTCCACCATTGCAGATTGCTACATCAGTATTTAAAACTATTCTATAAGCATCAGTTACAAAATCGCCAAGATTTGTTTCGCCATTTCTGATTAAGCGTATATTAGTATTAGGATCGTTAGTGGTGAGTTTTACTGTATTTGTTCCGATTATTTGATTGAGCAAAGGTGCATATTTATTCTTTTCTTCATTGATTAAGTCGGTAGTTTTTTGATTGGTTTTTGTTAAATCATTGATTAATTCAGTGGAGATTTTACCTTGTGGTGTGATGGTCAATTTACCAATATTTTGAAGTTTGGTGCCTGTTTGAGTGATGAGAACATTTTTTCCTTGTTTATTTTTAGCTATAAAAGTAGGAATAACTTCATGAGAATGACCATCAATGATAGCGTCAATACCTTGTGTATTTTGAGCTACAGCAAGGCTACTCCAACGAGATGTGATACCATTCATGCCTAGATGAGCTACTAAAAAGACATAATCTACGCCGAGTTTTTGCACTGTATCTACAGTATTTTGGATATTAGTATATAATTTTTTGCCAGTAGCGTCTTCATTAAAGGAATAAATAAAATTTCCCTTATCGTCTTGAAAATAAGCAGGTGTAGAAGAATTGAGTGTTTCAGGCGTTGTAACACCGATTAAAGCTATTTTTTTATCATCGAATTGGAAAATTTTATAAGCTGGCAATAAATTTTTTCCTGTAATTGTATTTACTAAATTAGAACTATAATAACCGCAAGATAATTTGTCGTTTAAAGCGAGAAATCTATCCATACCATAATCAAATTCATGGTTGCCAGGAATAGCAAAATCATAACCTATTTCATTCATGATATTGATGATAGCTTCGCCAGTGGATAATTTGCCGATAGGAGCCCCTTGAATGGCATCACCTGCGTCAACTAAAGTAATATATGGTGTATCTTGTTGTAAATCTTCTTTGTATTGAGCTAATTTAGTATATCCTAGATTATCTTCGATACCACAGTGAACGTCATTGGTATATAAGATGATGATATCTTTTTGTATAGCCCATGCAGAATTTGGTATAAAAATAAAACAAAAAGTAAGTAAAGCAAGAAATAATTGACGAATTTTTAATTGATAAATTGGCATAATAGAACCTCCTTTGAATAAAAATATGTATATAGATATTATATATTAGAATGATATTTTTAGGATAGTTGGGTTTAATTTGCTAAATTAATTTATTATTGTATAATGTATGCAGAAATTAATATTAGTTGGAAATCTTTTTAGAAAGGTGGATAGTTATGATTTTTTTATGGACTTTTTTTGAGATTGCAGGAACAATTGCTTTTGCTATTTCAGGTGCTTTAGTAGGAATATCAAGACGTATGGATATTTTCGGTATATTGGTATTGGCTTTAAGCACAGCTATTGGTGGCGGTATTATTCGTGATGTTTTGGTGGGAAACATTCCTCCAAATTCTTTTAAGACTTCGTTATATATAGTGCTTACAACAGTCATTACTTTTATTATCTTTTTTATTTATCGCAACCAAATTTTAAGATATATGTCGAGAAGAAAACTTCGTAAAATGTATTTATTAGCAGATACTTTAGGGTTAGCTTCATTTACAGTTACAGGGACTACAATAGGCTTTAATGCTTATCCTGAATATCCATTATTTGCGATTATATTGGGATTGATAACAGCTGTAGGTGGCGGTATTATTCGTGATGTATTAGCGCAAAGAATACCTTCAGTATTACAAGAAGAAATATATGCATTGCCATCTATAATTGGAGGAATAGTATTTTATCTTATAGCGATTATAGGTGATGATTATTGGTATTTGGCATCACCTATATCCTTTTTTGTAGTATTTTTCTTGCGTATGATAGGTATTTACTATCATTTGAGTTTGCCGAAAGTGCGTTAATAATAAAAAAAATAGGAGTAAAGGAAGAATATGACTTTACAACAATTAAAATACATTATAGAAATTGTAAATTGTGGTTCAATGAATTTAGCAGCTCAAAAATTATTTGTTTCTCAACCTAGTTTATCAAATGCTGTTAAAGAATTAGAGAAAGAGTTGGGTATTGAGATTTTCATTCGCACTAATAAAGGTGTAACTTTATCTTCTAGTGGACAGGAATTTTTAGGTTATGCAAGACAGATTATTGAGCAAACTGAATTATTAGAACAGCGTTATCATAAAGATAAGCCAGCACGAAGATTATTAGCTGTATCTACACAACATTATGCTTTTTCTGTGAATGCTTTTGTAAATTTAATTAAAGAATATGCTCAAGATGAATATGATTTTACGTTGAGAGAAACGAAAACACATGAAATCATTGATGATGTAAAAAATATGCGCAGTGAGATTGGTGTATTGTATTTGAGTAAATTTAATGAACAAGTAATACGTAAAATACTCCAGGAAAATGATTTATGTTTTAAAGAATTATTTACGGCTAATCCTCATGTATTTTTATCAGCAAAGCATCCATTGGCTAATAAAGATATTGCAACTTTTGCAGATTTAGAACCATATCCATGTCTTTCTTTTGAGCAGGGAATTTATAATTCTTTTTATTTTGCCGAAGAGATACATTCAACAATATCTCATCGTAAAAATATTTATGTTAGTGATAGAGCGACTTTATTTAACTTAGCTATAGGCTTAAATGGCTATACGATATCTACAGGTGTATTGAGTGAAGATTTAAATGGTACAAATATAATTGCCATTCCACTTGATAGTGATGAAAAAATCTGTGTGGGCTATATTTATAATAAATATAATCATTTAAGTAAATTGGCTCAAAGCTATATAAAAAAATTAGAACATTATATAGCTTTAAGTGCAAAGTTGTAAGACTTTTATTAAACTGCAATAAAAATATTGTAAAATTTATTTAAGAAAATACTTGACTTTAGAAGTCATTTACTTTAAAATATCTTCGTATGACGTTCGATGACGGCTTCCACTAGCCCCGGAACCGTGCAAAGGACATCTATTGAGAAAAAAGATTCAATATTAAATAGTTGAAAATTGTACAGGGAGGGATATACAAGTGAAAACAACATTCATGGCAAACGCTGCTAACGTTGAACGTAAATGGTACGTAGTTGATGCAGAAGGCCAGACAGTAGGTAGATTAGCTGCTGAAGTTGCAAAAGTACTTCGCGGTAAACATAAACCAACATTCACACCACATGTTGACACTGGTGATTTTGTCATCGTAGTTAATGCTGATAAAGTGGTATTCAGCGGTAAAAAATTAACTGATAAAACTTATTTCCGTCATTCTGGATATCCAGGAGGCACAACTTTTACAACTCCTCAGAAAATGCTCGCAACACAGCCTGAGAAAGTTGTAGAAATAGCTGTTCGTGGTATGCTTCCTAAAAATAAATTAGGTGCACAGATGTACAGAAAACTTAATGTTTATGCTGGCCCAGAACATCCACATGCTGCTCAGAAACCAGAAATTTTGGAATTAAATATTAGATAATACTTGGAAGGAGGAACAATATAATGGCAGTATCCTACTACGGCACAGGCCGCAGAAAGACTTCAGTTGCTAGAGTTCGTCTGGTTCCAGGTGAAGGCAACGTTGTAATCAATGGCCGTCATATTGATGAATATTTCGGCATTAAAACTTTAGATTTAATCGTTAAACAGCCTCTTAACTTAACTGAAACAGCTGATAAATATGATGTTATCGCTAACGTTCAGGGTGGTGGCCCTTCCGGTCAGGCTGGTGCTATTCGTCATGGTATTTCCCGTGCTTTATTAGAACTTGATGCTGAACTTCGTCCTGCTCTTAAAAAAGCTGGATTCTTAACACGTGACCCACGTGAAAAAGAACGTCGTAAATACGGTCTCAAAAAAGCTCGTAAAGCATCCCAGTTCTCCAAACGTTAATCACATACGATTATCAAAGAGAATACAAAGCTCACAATCTTTCTGGTTGTGGGCTTTTTCTTTTATTTTTTATATGTTAAGATATAAATGCTAATTTTGCAGTTTAATATAATATAAAGGGGGTGTAAATGATGGAACAAAATAAGGATAGACTTAGTATTGATGTTGCCAAGCTTTATTATAAATCAGATTATAGCCAACAACAGATAGCCAATAAATTAAATTTATCAAGACCTACAGTATCAAGATTGTTGCAATATGCAAAAGAAAAAGGTTTTGTGCAGATAAATATAGCTGACCCTATAGAAGATAACAGCTCCTTAGAAGAAGCCTTATGTGAAAAGTATAATTTAGATGTGGTAAAGATTGCTTATGCGCCTTTAAATACGACAAATGAAATTAAAAAATCCATAAGTATAAAAGCAGCTGATTATTTACATGAGATAGCCAAAGATGGCGATATTATTGGTGTATGTTGGGGAACTACTATCTATAATATGGCTTTAAATTTAAAACATAAAGCGTTAAAAGGCGTGCAGATTGTACAATTAAAAGGTGGAATAAGTCATTCACAAAGCAATACATATGCTTACGAAGTAGTAGAATTATTCTCAGAAGCGTTTTCTACAGTAGGACGATATTTACCACTTCCAGTAATGTTTGATACGGTACAGATAAAAGAATTAATTGAAAAAGATAAACATATTAAAAAGATTTTAGATTTAGGACGACAGGCTAATATTGCTGTCTTTACAGTAGGTACTGTAAAAAATGATGCTTTATTATTTAGATTGGGTTATATTGATAAAAAAGATAGAGATATTATACAAAATAGAGCAGTAGGCGATATCTGTTCAAGATTTTTTGATGCTCAAGGAAATATTTGTGATAAAGAATTAGATGAACGTACAGTAGGAATAAAATTAGAAGAATTAAAGGCTAAAGAAAAACGTATATTAGTAGCAGGCAGTCAAAGAAAAATAACAGCAATAAAAGCAGCATTAAAAGGTGAATTTGCAAATATTTTAGTTACAGATCAATATACAGCAGAAGAATTATTAAAGGATTAATTGATTAATAATTTGATATATTAAGTATTTTAATATATATTATCTAAAAATAAAAAAGGGGTTGATTTTCATTTTTAGCTTTTGGTTAGAATTAGCAGTTATTGTTATCTGTTTAGCTATCGGTGGACGCTTTAGTGGTATTGGTCTTGGTGTAGCAGGTGGTTTTGGTCTTGCTATTTTGACTTTAGGTTTTGGTCTTCCAGTAGGAGAAATGCCAACAAGCGTAGTATTCATCATTATGACTGTTATTACATGTGTATCTTTATTACAAGGTGCAGGCGGTCTTGATTATATGATATCCATGGCCGAAAAAATTCTCCGTAAAAAACCTAGTGCTATTACTTTTTTAGGTCCATTAGTATCATATATTTTCACAGTTATTTGTGGTACTTCTTATGTAGCATTTTCTGTATATCCAGTTATTGCAGAAATTGCGATTAATGCAAAAGTTCGTCCAGAACGCGCTATGTCTATGTCAGTTATTGCATCTAATATGGCAGTTTGTGCTAGCCCTACAAGTGCAATTGCTGCGGCTATGATTGCAATTACAGCACCAATCGGTGTTACTCCACTTAGTTTACTTGCAGTTACAGTACCTGCATGTTTGATTGGGGTATTAGTAGGTTGTTTATTTGTGTACAAACGTGGAGCAGAACTTGCTGATGATCCAGAATTTAAACGTCGTGTAGCTACAGGTCAATTCCAAGAAGATTATGTTTTGGAAAGAGATACACAAAATGCTACTACATCAGCAAAAGTATCTGTAGTTATTTTCTTATTAGCTATTGCTATCATTGTGGGAATGACTTCTCATCCTGATTTATTACCAAATATTGGCCCAGGTGGAAAACCTATTTCTGTACCGACTTTATTACAAATCATGATGCTTGCTACTGGTGCTATTATCATGGTAGTTTGTCGTGTACCTAGAGATAAATTAGACTCTGGTTCTGTATTTAAATCTGGTCTTATTGGAGCAGTAGGTATTTTAGGTATTTCTTGGATGACGGATACATTTTTTGCTACACATTTAAAATTTATTACAGATGTATTTGCTCAAACATTGATACAATATCCTATGCTTTTTGGTGCAATGTTATTTGTTACTTCTATGGTATTATACAGTCCAGCAGCAACAGCCGTAGCTTTAATGCCAATTGGTGTATCCTTAGGATTACCAGCAGAAGTATTAATTGGTCTTATTCCAGCAACTTGTGCAGTATTCATCATACCAGGTGGTGCTCAAATTAGTTGTGTTGCTTTTGACCGTACAGGTACAACTAAAATTGGTCGTTTCGGCTTTAACCATAGTTATTTAATCCCAGGATTAGTATCTATGGCAGCTTCTACAGTATTATCCTTAGCGATAGCATATATTATATTTTAATATTGAGACCTCACATTTTTATTTATGTGGGGTCTTTGTTTTAATTTAATGTAGAATAAAAATTTTTAGAAAATATTGACTTAGTGAAATATACATGTTATTATATGAATGTAAATTTTGGTTTGAGTTTTAGTAAAACGTTTTATTGAAATATATATCATATTTTTAGATATATATTTTATTTTATAGTTTTTAGTAAAACGTTTTATTAAAAGTGATTAGGCATAATAAAGAATAAAAATGGCTAGGAGGAAGATTTATAATTTATTTTTTTGGTTAAGTTTTTTTAGATTTATGATTAATTTGAAGGAGAGTTAAAAATGACAGAAAGCAGTAAATTAATTCAGTATGATGATGGTTATTTGAATAAGACCCCAATATTTCAATTTATGTTATTATCTTGTTTATTTGCACTTTGGGGTGCGGCAGCTAGTTTGAATGATATTTTGATTACACAATTTAAATCAGTTTTTACTTTGAGCGATTTTGCTAGTGCTTTAGTACAAAGTGCTTTTTATGGTGGGTATTTCTTAATTTCCATACCAGCATCTGTAGTTATTCGCAAAACTACATATAAATTAGCAATCATGATTGGTTTAATTTTCTATATCGGTGGTTGTAGTTTATTTTTCCCAGCTTCTATGATGGCGACTTACACTATGTTTTTAGTAGCTATTTTCTCCATTGCTATTGGTCTTGGTTTCTTGGAAACAGCTTCTAACACTTATAGTACTATGCTTGGCCCTCGTAAATATGCAACACTTCGCTTAAATATTAGCCAAACATTCCAGCCAATTGGTTCAGCATCTGGTATTTTACTTGGTAAATATTTAGTTTTTCAAGAAGGTGAAAGTTTAGCAAGTCAGATGGCTCAAATGACTCTAGATCAAATTCATTTATTTAGATTACAGATGTTACAACATACTTTAGAGCCTTATAAAATTATGATTTGTATTTTGGTAGCTATTTTTATTCTATTTTTAATCACTAAATATCCAAAATGTAAAGTAAAAGAAGTAGCAAATAATCAGAATACGCCAAAAGTAACTTTAGGCGAAACTTTAAAATATCTTTCTGGTAATAGCTTATTCAAAAAAGGTATTGTAGCTCAATTCCTATATGTAGGTATGCAAGTTGCAGTTTGGTCATTTACTATTCGTTTAGCTTTAGATTTAATGCCTCATATTAATGAACGTATGGCAGCAGATTTCATGGTAATTAGCTTTGCTTGTTTCTTCGTTGGTAAATTTATTGCCAATTTCTTGATGACTAAGTTCTCTGTAAATAAAGTTTTATTAGCTTATTCTATTATTGGTTGTATTTTAATCTTATATGTAGCATTTATTCCAAATTTAACAGCTATCTATGCAGCAGTAGCTATCAGTATTTTACTTGGACCTTGCTGGGCAACTATTTATGCTGAAACATTAAAATCTGTAGAGAAAAAATACACAGAAACAGCAGGTGCAATAATTGTAATGTCTATCATCGGTGGTGCTTTCATGCCAGCAGTACAAGGTTTTGTATCCGACATGGTAGGCTCTATGCAATTTTCCTTTATTGTTAATTTCTTCTGCTTTGCTTATATAGGTTGGTATTTCTATTACAAAATGAAACTTGAAAATAAAGAGGGTTAATTTATGAATACAAAAATATATTTACAACGTGGTTTTTTTGCTGAAAATGCAAAAACTATCATGGAAAATGATGAATTTAAAGTAAATTTATTTAAATATAGTTCAGGCGTAGAAGCGATAGAAGTAACAAATTCTCGTGGTAAAATAATTGTCCTTCCTTATATGGGACAGATGATTTGGCGAGTTGAATTTGATGGCATTGATTTAACCATGAAGAATATGTTTTCTAGACCAAGAAAAGTGAATAATATGTTAGATACTTATGGTTGTTTTGCTTTTCATTCAGGTCTTTTAGCTAATGGTTGTCCATCAAGTGAAGATACACATCCAATGCATGGTGAATTTTGTTGTGCTGATTTAGATGCTACATGGATTGAATTTAGTGAAGATGAAGTTATTATTAGCGGTGAATATGAATATTGCCAAGGCTTTGGTTTTAAATATTTAGCTAGACCTAGTGTAAGTTTGAAAGCGAATGCTACAAATATAAAAATCAGTATGCAAGTAAAAAATCTTACAAGCGTAGAAATGCCACTACAATATATGTGTCATATAAATCACCATTATGTGGATAAAGGTGAATTCAAAGCTAATATACCAGATGAAGCTTTTAAATTACGTGAAAGTATTCCTAGTCATATAAAACCTACAAAAGAATGGTTTGACTATACTGATGAAATAAAAAAAGCACAGGTTGAAGGAAAAACTTTGACTAAATTAGAAAATCCTGATTTATATAATACAGAAGTAGTATTTTTAGCTGATAGACTTGATAAATATACAGACGAAGCTGTAGTAGAGATTAATTCTCCAGAAGGCTATGGTTTTAAAACACAATTTTTAACTAAAGATTTTAAATATGGTACACGTTGGATTATGTACACACCAGAACAGCAAGTATCTTCTTGCATCATTCCAGGAACATGTAGACCAGAAGGATTTTTAGCAGCAAAAAAAGCTGGCAGTCTACTTATGTTACAACCTGATGAAGAAAAAACATTTAGCGTAATTACTGGTTTAAAATAATAGTTTTTTTAGAGATATAAAAAATAGTTATAAAATAAAAACATTCCTTAAATTCATTAAAATTTAAGGAATGTTTTTTTATTATTTATATAAATTAGCCTTACCAATTGTATTTAAAACATTTAATTTATGATAAATAACTTTTTTAGCTTCATCAATACATTTAGGGAATAAATCGCAAGGTTCATATTGATTAGGATTTTCATTTAGAAGTTCATGACATTTTTTAAAGAAAACACTTTTTACATCACTGGAAATATTTACTTTACTAACACCTAAGCTTACAGAAGCAGTAACCTCTTCATCTGGATTGCCAGAACCACCATGTAGTACAAGAGGAATATTAACTTCTTTATTTAAAATTTTAAGTAATTCCAAATTAAGTTTAGGTGTAAAATTTTTAGGATATAATCCATGTGCAGTTCCAATAGCAACAGCTAAGCAGTCAATACCAGTGCGTTTTACAAAATCTTTAGCTTGTTCAGGATCTGTATATAAAACATTATCAACGCCTTCTGTTTCATAATTCATAGCACCTATAGTACCAATTTCAGCTTCTACTGATACATTTACTTTATGGGCTAATTCTACAACTTGTTTAGTAAGTGCTACATTTTCTTCATATGGTAAATTAGATGCATCAATCATTACAGATGTATATCCATTTTTTATAGAACGCATAACGTCATAAATGTTAGAACCATGATCCATATGAATAACAACAGGAACTTTAGATTTATGTGCATATTCTTTTACTGTTAAAACAAATGGATCAGTTAAATATTCTATTTCTAATGGATGGATTTCTAAGATTACAGGTGAATTAGTTTCTTCAGCTACTTCCATAACAGCACGGAGTATTTCTAGACTTCCTATATTAAAAGCTGGAACAGCAAATTTGTTTTCTTTAGCAATAGTTAATAATTCTTTCATGTTATAAAGCATAATATAATCTCCTTTTATTTATTGAATAATTTTAATCTTCGTAATTATTTTTACGTTTTAATAAGGCTATAGATAAACATGTAACAATAGAACCAGCAACAAGTGCTAATACATACATAGGTAAATTAGTTATAACATTAGGTATTGGTAAAATCCAAATTCCACCATGAGGGGCAAGTGATGCGCAACCAGCTCCTAAAGATATTGCGCCAGCAACAGCAGAACCTAACATTAAGGCTGGTATTACACGAATTGGGTCAGCTACAGCAAAAGGAATTGCTCCTTCTGTAATATAAGATAATCCTAAAACCCAACAAGATTTTCCAGCTTCACGTTCTTCTTTAGTGAATCTTTTCTTAAATAATACAGTAGCTAATGCTAATCCAAGAGGAGGTGTCATACCAGCAACCATACAAGCAGCGATAGGTGCATAAACTCCAGTGGACATAAGAGCAATAGAGAACGTGGAGATTGCTTTATTAATAGGACCACCCATATCAGAAGCCATCATAGCACCAATAATTAAACCAAAAATAACGCCATTAGAAGAATCCATAGAATTTAAATAATTAGTTAATCCATCTAATAAAAATTTAACTGGTTCTCCTACGATGAAAATCATAAACATACCAGTGATGAATACAGAAATAAGAGGAACTAAAATAAGACCTTTTAAGGTTTGAATTGCTTTTGGTAAGTGAATTTTTTCCATAAGAGTTTTAGTCAAATAGCCTGCAAAAATAGCACCAATAAGACCACCTAAAAAGCCAGCTCCAATACTTTTGGCAATTACACCAGCAACCATACCAGAGCACATACCCTGTTTTCCTGCAATAGAATATGCAATCCCAGCAGCTAACATAGGAACCATCATTCCAAAAGCGGCACCACCACCAATATCACTTAAAGCTTTTGCAATTACATTGAAACTAGGATCATTAGGATCACTAGCCTTAATACCAAACATAAAACTAAAGGCTATTAAAATACCACCAGAAATAACAAATGGTAACATAAAATTTACACCGGACATTAAATGTTTATAAATTCCAGTTTGTTGAGCTTTTTTCTTAGCTTTATCTTCTTTAGCTAATTCAAATATACTAATATTTTTACCATCAATAGCATCTTGAATTACTTTTTGCGGATTTTTTACAGCTCTTTCAATAGGAACTTCGGTAACACGTTTACCTTCAAATCTACTTAAATCTACAGTTTTTTGACAAGCAATAATAACAATATCAGCTGATTGTATGTCATTATCAGATAGAATATTTTCTACTTCAACACCTTGCGTTTCAATTTTAATTTCATGACCCATTTCTTGAGCGGCTTTTGTTAAAGCTTCGGCAGCCATATAAGTATGGGCTATACCAGTAGGACAAGCGGTAATACCAACTATTTTCATAAAAAACACTCCTTTTATTAAATTGTTTCCATTATTTTAAAAATGTCATTTACAGTTTTAGCAGATAAGAGATTTTCTCTGAATTTGGTATCAATAATTTTTCTAGATAATCTTTTTAAAATTTCTAAATGAAGATTATCGCTTTCTGTAGGAACTGCTAATAAAAACATAAGTTTTACAGGAGCTTCGCCATCTTCATAATTAAGACCAGGAGAAAAAGTACCAATAGCTATTGAGGCTTTATTCACAGATTTATCTTTAGCATGTGGAATAGCAATTCCAAAACCAATATTTGTACTAAATTCTTGTTCACGTTTAATGAGAGCATTAATATATTCTTTTTGATCATTTATACAGTTATTTATTAGTAATTTACTAGATAATTCTTTGAAAGCGTCTAATTTACTAGAAACTGAAAGATTCAAAAGTATGTTGTCTTTAATTAATAAATCGGAAATGTTCATTTTTATGACCTCTTTCTATAAAAATAATTGTTCTATTTCACTTATATCATCTGATTTTTTTATAGCAGATATAAGTTCTTCATTTTTTATAATTTCATATAATTTTGAGAAAAAATATTTATTAATTTGTACTTTATTAAAGTTTACAGCTAAAATAAAAATTAAATCTACACGAAATTCATCATCCCATAAAATAGGTGTTTTTAGATTTACTATGACTAAACTTGGTTTTAAAACTAAATCTTTAGAACCATGAGGAACAGCTACATATCGTCCCATAGCAGTGGATACTCTTTCTTCACGTGCTATAAGACTTTTATCATATCCTTTCATAACATAGCCATTTTCAAATAAATATTTTCCATATTTATTTAAAACACTATCTCTGTCAGGAAGATCATCATGAAAATAAAAGATTTTTCCTTGAATAGAAGGTGCATCTTCATTAAAATCTAATAAATGTTTACTTAATATCCAATTTTGGATATAATGAATTTCTTCTTTTTGTAAAAATTCATTTATTTTTAAAATTTTACTATCGTTATTTTTTATTAAATGAGTAGAGTCTAAAATTAGATCAAAATTTGCTAATTTTAAGTTTGAGAATTCACTACTAGTACATTTTTCTATGATTTTTATTTCAGGTAAATATCTAGTAATAGTACTTTCTAAATAATTTGTAATAGTGATACCATTATCACAAACTAAACAAACTTTTATATATCCGCCTTTTTGACAGCGATTAATTGCTGCGACAACATGTAAGCAAATGTAACCAATTTCATTAGCATCAAGAAAAATTTTCTCAGATACTTCTAATTCTTCAATAGATGTTAAGACAGCTAAATAAATATCAGTATATTCATATCTTATTTTATTTAATAAAGGATTTTCAGCAGTTGTACCATATTTACTACGTCTAACAGCTGGAACAAGGTGAAGTATTAAATTATTTATAAAGGTTTTATCTTGTAATAAATTAATTTTTAAACAGTCAGATATACGTTTTACAAATCTATTTATTGTTAGTTCTGTTATGAATTCATCCTTAGATGAGTTTATAGTATCTTCTTTTTGTTTTCTTGCAGATAGTATATTTTGTGTTAAAGCTAATAACTCGTCATTAGGAATTTTAAATTTTATAATATCTTCAATATGGTTTTTTATAATTTGAGCTGCTAAAAACTCTGGAATATTTTCGATATTATTTAATTTATAAGAAATAAACTTACCTAGACGTACACGTTTTATCAATATTAGTATTTGTACAGTTAATTTATAGAAATCATTATCTGTGAATTTATTATTTAATACTATTTCAGCTAACGAAATAATTTGAATAACTTTATCTGTTTCTTGTTTATCAAAAATAAGAATTAATTTACGATAATGTTCATCAGATAAACGATCAATAGTATTAATTTTTAAAGTTTTAATAGGATAATTGCTTTTTATAATGAAATCTTTGTAGGCAAGACGAATATTTTTTTCTTCACCTAAGATTTGGCAACCCCAGTTACTTTTTTTTGATAATTGCAAATCATAATTTTTTAACCATAAATTGATTTTGTTTAATATAGATGAAATAGCAACGGAATTACTATATAGTTTTTCTGCTAAACTTTGTATAGTTATACTAGAAGAGGTACTGAATAAAGAATGTAATATAAAAGTAGTTGAATCAAGATTTAAAATAGGTGTATATAGATTTTTTTCTTGTTCATAAATAGATAATTTCTGTTTTAATTTATTTAATGCTTGTTCATTTCCTAATATGCGAACACCTTGTTTTTGTCTTTTTTCTAAAGTACAAGGATATATATATTCTAAAAAACTATGTTTTTCTAAATAATTGTAAATAGTTTTTGTAGAAACATTAGTTTTATCAGCAATATTTGATACAGAAATATAAGTTTTATTAGATAATAATATTTTGATGATTTGAATAATCAAATCGTAAGTCATATAATCACCTCCTTAGTATTTTGTATGTGTATATTATAATAATTTATTAATTATATATACAATAAGATAAAGATAAAATAATATTCTATATATTTGATAAATACAGAACAATTTTTTAGAAATGTAGATAATGATAATTATTATTGACTAATAGGAAATAAAATGATATTATATTAACATAAAATAATAATTATTATCAATTAGAAAATATTATTTAAATGGAGGATAGTTAGATGTCATTAATTAATAAAGAAATCGTTGATTTTAAGGTTCAGGCTTTTGTTGATGGTGAGTTTCGTGAAATAACAAAGGCTGATGTTTTAGGAAAATGGTCAGTATTTTTCTTTTATCCTGCTGATTTTACTTTTGTTTGTCCGACTGAACTGGAAGATTTAGCTGATAAATATGCTGATTTTAAAAATATAGATTGTGAAATTTACAGTGTATCTTGCGACACTCATTTTGTGCATAAAGCATGGCATGATGCATCTGATACTATCAAAAAAATTAAATATCCAATGCTTGCAGATCCAACAGGATTATTAGCACGAGCTTTTGATGTGATGATTGAAGATGATGGTATTGCAGAAAGAGGTAGCTTTATCGTAAATCCAGAAGGTAAAATTGTAGCTTATGAAGTAATCATGGGAAGTGTTGGCAGAAACGCTGATGAATTGCTTCGCCGTGTAGAAGCTGCTCAATTCGTAGCTAAACATGGTGGTGAAGTTTGCCCTGCAAGATGGAAACCAGGTGCTAAAACATTAAAACCTAGTATTGAATTAGTTGGAAATATTTAATAAAAAAGACTGCTATTGGGATATATGCCCATAGCAGTCTTTTTTTAGGGGTTATTTATTCAGTGATAACTGTATGAATTAATGTTGGAGCTGTAGCTGTATCTGCGATAAAGATATTGTCGTATAATTTTTGTTTTACGTCTTCAACATTTTCATGATTGCTGTAGATAGTGAGAATAGATTCGCCTTCTTCTACTTTATCGCCAACTTTTTTATGAAGTACAAGACCAACTGCTAAATCGATTACATCTTCTTTTGTAGCACGTCCTGCACCTAAAATCATGGAAGCAACACCGATTTCATCAGCCACCATTCTGGAAATATAGCCAGATTGTTTTGCTGGTAATTCAATTTTATATTTTGCCTGTGGTAATTTTGTTAAATCATCAACGATAGAAGCATCTCCACCTTGATTTGCTAAGAATTCTTTGAATTTAGCTAAAGCTTTTCCGCTGTGAATTGCATCTAAAAGCATTTCTTTTGCTTCTTCACTAGTTTTTGCTTTACCTGCAAGGATTACCATTTGGCTACCTAAAGTTAAAACAAGTTCAGTTAAATCTTTTGGACCTTTGCCTTGAAGTGTTTCGATAGCTTCTTTTACTTCTAAAGCATTACCAATAGCAAAGCCTAAAGGTTGAGACATATCAGAGATGATAGCGATTGTTTTTCTGCCTACATGATTACCGATGCGTACCATAGCATGAGCGAGTTCTTCTGCATCTTTTTGAGTTTTCATGAAAGCGCCATCGCCAGTTTTTACGTCTAAAACGATTGCATCAGCACCAGCTGCGATTTTTTTACTCATGATAGAGCTTGCGATAAGTGGAATAGAATTTACTGTACCAGTTACATCGCGAAGTGCATATAATTTTTTATCTGCTGGAGTTAAGTTACCGCTTTGTCCAATAACTGCAACTTTATCTCTATTTACTAAATCAATGAATTGTTCACGAGTGAGTTCTACATGGAAGCCTGCGATAGATTCTAATTTATCAATTGTACCACCAGTATGACCTAAGCCACGTCCGGACATTTTAGCTACAGGAACACCAAGGGAAGCAACAAGTGGAGCTAATACGAGTGTAGTAGTATCGCCTACACCACCAGTGGAATGTTTATCTACTTTTATGCCATCAATAGCAGAAAGGTCGATAGTATCGCCAGATTCTACCATTGCACGAGTTAAATCAGCGCGTTCACGGTTATTCATATCTTGGAAATAAATAGCCATAGCTAAAGCACTTGCCTGATAATCAGGAATTTCACCTTTTGTATATCCTTCAATGAAGAAATTAATTTCAGCAGTTGTTAATTCTTGTCCGTCACGTTTTTTTTCAATAATATCTACCATACGCATAAATAAGCACCGTTCCTTTTCTCAAATTATTGTAAGTCGTTTAAAAATGATTGCCCATGTTGTGGCATTTCAATAGAGAAGTTATCCGCAATAGTAGCACCTAAGTCAGCAAATGTTTTTCTGATAGGAAGACTACCATAATTTTTTAATTGTTTACTATAGATTAATAATGGCACATATTCGCGAGTGTGGTCAGTGCCTTTATATGTTGGGTCATTGCCATGGTCAGCAGTGATTAAGAGTAAATCGTCATCATGCATTTTAGCAAAAACTTCATTTAATCTAGCATCAAATTCTTCAAGAGCATCACCATAACCAATAGGGTCGCGACGATGACCGAATTTAGCATCGAAATCTACAAGATTTGTGAAGCTGAGACCTGTGAAGTCTTCATCTAAAATATTTATAAATTTATCCATACCGTCCATATTGGAAACTGTGCGGATTGCTTTTGTAACACCTTCACCATCAAAGATATCACTTATTTTGCCGATAGCTATAGAAGCTAAGTTTGCTTCTTGAAGGCTATTCATTACAGTTTTGCCAAAAGGTTTTAAGGCATAATCATGTCTATTAGATGTACGAGTGAAATCTTCTTTGCAAGTGCCAACATAAGGACGAGCGATAATTCTGCCTAATTGGTATTTGCCTTCGCGAGTGATATCTCTACAGAATTGACAAATGCGATAGAGTTCTTCAAGCGGTATGATTTCTTCATGAGCTGCAATTTGAAGTACAGAGTCAGCTGAAGTATAAACGATTAAATCACCAGTTTTTAATTGATGTTCTCCGTATTGTTTGATGATTTCTGTACCGCTTGCAGGGCAGTTACCAACGATTTTTCTACCGGAGAATTTTTCAATTTGAGCGATTAAATCATCAGGAAAACCATCAGGGAAGACTTGGAAAGGTTTATCAATATAAAGTCCCATCATTTCCCAATGACCTGTCATTGTATCTTTACCACAAGATGCTTCTTGCATTTTTGTATAATATCCAAGAGATGGATGAACAGTATTTACGCCTTTGAGTTTGTATATATTAGAAAGACCTAATCTTTCAAGATTTGGTACGTTTAAACCATTTTTAGCTGTGGAAATATGCAAAAGTGTATTTGCACCAATATCGTCAAATTTATCAGCATCAGGAGTTTCGCCAATGCCAACGGAGTCCATAACTATAATATGAATGCGTTTAAATTTTTTAATGTTGTTCATAGTATCACCTAACCTTAAATTATTAAGCCTACAATTGTAGCATTTAAAATGCTAACTAATGTTGCACCATATAACAATCTAAGTCCGAAACAAGCTACTACATTACCTTTTTCTTCATTGAGGGCTTTAACTGCACCTGCAATAATACCAATAGAGGAGAAATTAGCAAAGGATACTAAGAAGATGGATACAATAGCTACGCTTTTTGCAGAGAGAATAACTGTACCACTGGAAAGTTGCATCATAGCTACAAATTCATTAGCAACTATTTTAGTAGCCATCAAGCTAGCAGCATCTACACATTCTGCCATTGGAATTCCCATGAAGAAGGCAAATGGTGAGAATAAATAACCTAGGATTTCTTGGAAAGAAATGCCAATAATTCCTAAAAATACATTGTTGATTAATGTGATAATGCCAACGAAACCAATTAGCATAGCACATACAATAACACCGACTTTAAAACCGTCTAAGATATATTCACCGAGCATTTCAAAGAAAGATTGTCTTTTAGTTTCTGCTACTACTAGAATATCATCTTCAGGTTTAACTTCATAGGGATTTATAATGGAAGCGATTATAAATCCACCAAAGAGATTTAAAACGAGAGCTGTAACTACATATTTTGGTTCAATCATTACCATATATGCTCCAACGATAGACATAGAAACTGTGGACATTGCAGAAGCACATAAAGTATATAAACGATTAGGTGGCAAAGGTCCGAGTAATTTTTTTACGGAGATAAATACTTCTGATTGACCTAAAATAGCGGAAGCCACTGCATTATAGGATTCAAGTTTGCCCATGCCATTTACTTTGCTTAAAGCAAGACCGATATATTTGATGATAAATGGCAATATATGCCAGTGTTGCAAGATACCGATTAAAGCAGAGATAAATGTGATAGGCATTAAAACACTCATAAAGAAGATAGGATCATCAGGATTAGCCAATCTACCAAAAACGAAATTTATACCTTCTCTAGCACAATTTAAAAGTGCTGTAAATCCGTTAGCGATTGTACTGATTAAGACATTACCAGCAGATGTATTCAAAAGTAAAAATCCTAGAACGAATTGGAGAACAAGCATGGTAAGGATTGGTCTATATTTTATTTTTTTGCGGTCATTGCTGACAATAAATGCCATACCAAAAACTAAGGCAAGTCCAGCTACACCAATAATATATTGCATGATGATATCCTCCGTGTTTTTATTTTAGAAGTTTAACGCCAGCACTAGCACCGATACGAGTAGCACCAGCTTTTACCATAGCAAGAGCTTCTTCATGAGTATGAACACCACCAGAAGCTTTTACACCCATTTCAGCTCCTACTGTTTTACGCATGAGAGCAATGTCATGAACAGTTGCACCACCAGTGGAAAAACCAGTAGAAGTTTTTACAAAGTCAGCACCTGCTTTTTGGGAAAGTTCGCAAGCTTTGATTTTTTCTTCATCAGTTAATAAGCAAGTTTCGATGATTACTTTTACGATAGCTTTATCTTTAGCAGCTTCTACGATTTGATGAATTTCATTTTCTACATAATCATATTCTTTATCTTTGAGCATTGCGATATTGATTACCATATCAATTTCTTGAGCGCCTTTTTCAATAGCATCTTTAGTTTCAAAAACTTTTACTTCTGTAGTATTAGCACCAAGAGGGAAGCCGATTACAGTACATACTTTAACATCTGTATTTTTTAATTCTTGATGAGCAAGTGCAACCCAGCAAGGATTTACGCAAACGGAAGCAAAATCATAAGTTTTAGCTTCAGCGATTAATTTTAAAATGCTTTCTTTATTTGTATTAGGTTTTAAAGCTGTGTGGTCGATTAATTTATTGATGTTCATTATAAATACTCCTTTAGATGTTTATTTCATATATTTATTATTTATTTATATTAATGAAGGATAATTTTTATTTTTTTAAATCTTCTTTAGTGAAAGCACCTGGTAAGATTTCGTCCATAGTTTTTACAATATATTCTGTAGGACTTTTGCCTAAGATGATTTTTATATCTTTAGTGGCAAATTCTACAATTACTTGACGGCAGATACCGCATGGATAAGTGTAATCATTTTCTACACCAACAATGGCGATAGCTTTAATTTTTTGATGACCTTCAGAAATGGCTTTGAAGATAGCTGTTCTTTCAGCACAATTAGTAGCTCCATAAGAAGCGTTTTCTATATTGCAACCAGTATAGATTGTATCGTCTTCAGTGAGTACAGCAGCGCCTACTTTAAAATTAGAATATGGAGTGTAAGCATTAGCACGGCCTTCGTAAGCTTTTTTTACTAATAAATCACAATTTATCATGATGAAATCCTCCTATTAATCTATTTAATATTAAAATTTAAAATTAAAAGAAAATTCAAGTTTCATTTCTTAAGTTCATTATAATTCATAAATGAACAAATGTAAATATCAAAATGAAAATAATTTCAAAAATATTTTATTAGCTTAAAAAGATAATTCATAAAGTAAAAATAAGAATTCTTGATTTAAATAATTAAAATTTGCTATAATGTATTTTTAGATTAAAAAAAGAAGGTGATTACAATTATTTTTAATGAATTGACTATAAATGATAAAGATAGATTAGATAGCTTTTTTAAATTAAACTATCATGAAAATTCTCATTTGAATTTTACAAATTTATTTATGTGGCGCAAAGCTTATAACATTATGTGGTGCATTGAAGATGATATTTTATATTTCAAAGCTAAATTCCATGACAGTGAATTTGCACTTCAGCCACTTTGTAAAAAAGAGAGATTATTTGAAGCTATTGATAAATTAAAAGCATATTTTAATGATAAGAATATAGAATTCACACTTTCTGGCTTAGAAGAAAATATCGTTGAAGAATTAAAAAATTATCCTAATGGAGAATTTGAGTTTTCAACTAATCGCGATGATGATGATTATGTCTATAATGCTATAGATTTAATAAATTTATCAGGAAGAAAATTCCATTCTAAGAAAAATCATTTGAATAGTTTCCGAAAAAATTATCCAGAAGCTAAATATTTGCCAATTAATAATGATATAATAACATTATGTAAGATAACGATTAATGGCTGGTATAAAAAACGTTTAGCGCTTACTCCTGATGACCCATTTATCGGAGCTGAACGAGATGCTATCATTGAAGTGCTTAATAATTTTGAGCAGTTAAAATTAAAAGGTGGAGCATTATTTTTAGTTAATAAAGTAATGGCATTTACTTTTGGTGAACAGTTAAATGAAGACACAGCTGTCATTCACGTAGAGAAAGCTGATCCAGATGTCAATGGTGCATATACAGCTATCAATCAAGCTTTTGTAGCTAATACTTGGCAAGATATGACTTATATCAATCGTGAAGAGGATATGGGTATTGAAGGTTTAAGAAAAGCAAAAGAGTCTTATCGCCCTGTGAAGATGATTAAAAAATTTACAGCTATTTTTAAAGGATAATTCTCTAAATACAGTTGGCAAGGTATAAAGATTAAGTTATAATAAAACTTAATGTGTTTATAGGGAGATTATCTATTTAATGAACAAAGTTATTGTTAAAATTAACAGTAAACAAAAAAATGATAAACAAAATACAATAAAAATGAAGGCATTGGCTAATGTTTATACAAAAAATGGTATTTTGTATGTCATTTATAAAGAAAAAGATTTAAATGAAGAAAAAGAAACTTCAACGATGTTGAAAATACAAAAAGATAGCCTGACGCTTACGCGAACTGGTGGCGTACAACAACAGCAAGTTTTTGCCGAAGGAAAAGAAAGTGTAAGCGATTATATAACGCCTTATGGTAATTTAAAAATGAAGGTAAAGACACATCGTTTGGAAATAATTACAGGCATGAAATCTACTATAAAAATAGATTATGCTTTATATATAAATAATAGTTGGCAAAGTGATAATGAACTTATGATTAGATTGGAGCCAGCAAATTGAGTTTACTAATGATATATTGCTAATATACAATTAATATAGAGATAAATATAAAACTTAGGAGGATTTTGATTGGATACTAAAGATTTGCTTATACAAGCCATCAAAGATGCAGTTGCAAAAGCTATAGCTGAGCAGGCACTTCCTGAAGGACAGTTACCTACTGTTATTTTAGAAGTACCACCAAAGAAAGAATTAGGTGATTTCGCATCTAATATTGCTATGCAATCAGCTAGAGTTTTTCATGTAGCACCAAGAAAAATTGCTGAAGAAATTGTAAGCCGTTTAGATACTACTTTTTTGGAAAAAACAGAAATTGCAGGACCTGGATTTATTAATTTTTACTTAAAATCTGATGTTATTTATGATGCTTTAGCTAATTTATTAAAAGCTGGCAGTGAATATGGTAATTTACCAAAACAAGAAACACCAAGAATTCAAGTAGAATATGTAAGTGCTAACCCTACTGGTCCACTTCATGTAGGTCATGGTCGTGGAGCTGCTTTTGGTAGTGCTTTAGTAAATCTTATGCGTGCAGCAGGATATAATGTTTCTAGTGAATATTATATAAATGATGCTGGTAAACAGATTGATAACTTGGCATTATCTGTAAATGCTCGTTATCTTGAATTATTGGGTAAAGAAGTAGAGTTCCCAGAAAATGGTTACCATGGTCAAGACATCATTGAAACAGCAAAACGCATTATCGCTAAAGATGGTGATAAATATTTAAATATGTCTGATGAAGAAAGATTATCCATCTTTAAAGAATTAGCATTAAAAGAAAAATTAGCAGCATTAAAAGAAGATTTAGCTGCATTTAATGTTCATTTTGATGTATGGTTCAGTGAAAGAACACTTCATCCAGATGCTGTTAATGCTGTTTGTGATAAACTTTTAGCTAATGGCAACATGTATAAACAAGATGGTGCTTTATGGCTAAAATCCACTGCTTATGGTGATGATAAAGACCGCGTAGTTATCCGTGATAATGGCGTGCCTACTTATTTAGCAGCAGATATTGCATACCATGATAATAAATTTGAACGTAAATTTGATAAACTCATCAATATTTGGGGTGCTGACCACCATGGTTATGTTTGCCGTGTAAAAGCAGCAATGGCAGCACTTGGTTATAATGCTGATGATTTAGAAGTTTTATTATTACAAATGGTAAGCCTCTATCGTGATGGTGAACTTGTAAAAATGTCTAAACGTACAGGTCAAAGCGTAACTTTATCTGAATTAATCGAAGAAGTAGGTGCTGATGCAGCTCGTTTCTTCTTTATCATGCGTTCTTTAGACAGTCAGCTTGATTTTGATTTAAACTTAGCAAAATCTCAATCTAATGAAAATCCTGTATACTATGTTCAATATGCTTATGCTCGTATTTGTAGTATTTTCCGTCAAATGAAAGAAGCTGGTATTGAAACAACTGAAAATCCACAGCTTTCTTTATTGACAGATGAAGCAGAAATTGCTTTAATTAAAAAGTTATTATCTTATCCAGATGAAATTGCAACAGCAGCTAAAAATAAAGCACCACATCGTATTGCAACATATGTACATGATTTAGCATCTATGTTCCATAGTTTCTATAATAAATGCCGTATTTTAGGTGTAGATGCAAAATTAGCAGGAGCAAGACTTGCTCTTTGTTTGGCAGTAAAATATGTATTAGCTCATGCACTTGCAATTTTAGGTGTTAATGCACCAGAAAAAATGTAATAATTTTTAATGTAAATGATAATTGGGAGGAAATACTTGATGGATTTTCTGCATAGTTCAGAAACAGATGTAGCATACTATATCTTAAATTTAGCTAATAAACCTATCTTTTTTAAAGACCTTATTTTAGAAGTAATAGAGAAAAAATGTAAACCAGTGCAGTCCTTATCTGCTTCTATATCTGAAGTATATACACTTATTAATATGGATGCTCGTTTTCAACATACAGGTAATGGTATGTGGGGTCTTGTAGAATGGAATCCACCAGAAACAAAACGTAGTAGTGTTTCTAGTAGTTCTTCTAGCACTAGCAAAATGAAAGCAATGTCCAACAGACGTCGTACTTCTTTATTAGAAGGCATTCAAGACGATACAGATAAAGCATAATTTAGATAGATAGAGGAGGAGTTTTTTTAATGGCAAAGTATATATTTGTTACTGGCGGTGTAGTTTCTTCTTTAGGTAAAGGTATCACAGCAGCTTCTTTAGGTCGTTTATTAAAAAGCCGTGGTATTAAAGTAACAATTCAAAAATTTGACCCATATATTAACATTGACCCAGGTACTATGAGTCCTTATCAGCATGGTGAAGTTTTCGTAACAGAAGATGGTGCAGAAACTGACCTTGACCTTGGACATTATGAACGTTTTATTGATATCAATCTTACAAAAAATTCTAACGTAACTACTGGTAAAATTTACTGGTCTGTATTAAATAAAGAACGTCGTGGTGATTACCTCGGTAAAACTGTTCAGGTAATTCCACATATCACAAATGAAATTAAACAACGTGTATATGACGTTGCTGCTCATGATGATGCAGATGTAGTTATCACTGAAATCGGTGGTACAGTAGGGGATATCGAAAGTCTTCCATTCCTCGAAGCTATTCGTCAGGTTAAAAAAGAAGTAAGCAAACACGATGTATTATACATTCATGTAACTTTAATTCCATTTATCTCTGCTGCTGGCGAATTAAAAACAAAACCAACTCAGCATAGCGTAAAAGAACTTCGTAGCATTGGTATTCAGCCAGATATTCTTGTTTGCCGTACAGAACAAGAACTTTCTAAAGATATGAAAGAAAAATTAGCTCTTTTCTGTGACGTAGATGCAGATGCAGTTATCCAGAATATGACAGCTTCTACAATTTATGAAGTACCTTTAATGATGCAAAAAGAAGGTCTTGATAAAATTGTTCTTGAAAAATTAGAAATGGATTATCGCCCAGCTCATATGGAAGAATGGGAACGTATGGTTCATCGTATTAAAAATCCTGCAAATAAAGTAAAAATTGCTGTTGTAGGTAAATATGTAGAATTACCAGATGCATATATTTCTGTTACAGAAGCATTACATCATGCAGGTATCTACAATTCTACAGATGTAAAAATCAAATGGGTTAACGCTGAAGAAATTGAAAAAGAAGGCACTGATTTAAGCGACGTATTTGCAGGTTGCAAAGGTATCTTAGTACCAGGTGGTTTCGGCGATCGTGGTGTTGAAGGTAAAATTTCCGCAATTAAATATGCTCGTGAAAATAAAATCCCATTCTTAGGTTTATGCCTTGGTATGCAATGTTCTGTTATTGAATTTGCTCGCCATGTATGTGGTATGGAAGATGCTCATAGCTCTGAATTCAATCCAGAAACAAATCATCCAGTAATTGCTTTAATGTCTTCTCAGATCAATGTTGAAGATAAAGGTGGTACAATGAGACTTGGTTCTTATCCATGTAAAGTAACACCAGGTACAAAAACTTATGAAGCTTATGGTAGTGAATTAATTCATGAACGTCATCGTCATCGTTTTGAATTCAACAATGAATTTAAACAAGAACTCACTGATGCTGGTCTTGTAATTGCTGGTGTTTGCCCAGATAATGGACTTGTAGAAATCGTAGAAGTAAAAGATCATCCTTGGTTTGTAGCTTCTCAGTTCCATCCAGAATTAAAATCTCGTCCAAATAATCCACAACCATTATTCCGTGACTTTGTAAAAGCAGCTTTAGCTGTAGGTAAATAATAAATATGCTATTAAATAGAGTAGAGATAAATTCTCTACTCTATTTTTTTATAAGTTTTTTTCTTATAGTGCTATCAGAAAAATTCCTACAAAAAAATCAGAATTTTGCCAATATAACAAATAAACAGAATATGCGATAATTATTTACGGAATAATTATTGACATACTCCCCATGCCTAAAGGCAGGGGATTCTTGGATACAAACGATACTTG